>Ga0256406_1001510_pt1 | contig 37075 bp, 45 predicted proteins | sample RumenRJG_03DNA_FD_185986 | JGI IMG/M metagenome (GOLD analysis project Ga0256406, IMG submission 185986) | Bovine rumen microbial communities from Lethbridge, Alberta, Canada - RJG_03 | ecosystem: Host-associated > Mammals > Digestive system > Stomach > Rumen | place: Canada: Alberta | collected...
TGCATCCCTTTCCGCTTACAAAGGTAACTAAAAACATCCGCATTCGCAAAAGGGACGGCCGAAGGCCGGACCTTCCCGTTCAACGAAATTGGGATAATTGAGGCGATTAGTGGGTGTTAAATTTGCAGATAGAATTAATAATCAGCTGACGATGAATTATCCTATTGGCATACAAGACTTCGCGAAGTTGAGAAGCAACGACTTTGTCTATGTCGACAAGACCGACTTGGTGTTCGAGCTCACAAAGCGCAAGGGTGTCTATTCCCTTATTCGCCCTCGCCGCTTCGGCAAGTCGCTGTTGGTCTCCACCATCAAGTATTATTTTGAGGGTCGCCGGGACTTGTTCAAGGGATTGAAGATAGAGAGTTTGGAGACGAAGTGGGAGCCCTACCCCGTCTTCGAAATCGACTTCAACGGCTCCAACTATACCGAGGCCGATGCCCTGGAGCAGACGCTCAACGGATATCTGACGAAGTGGGAGCGGCAATACGGCGTGGAGCCCGCCACCGACCAGTTCGGCCGACGCTTCGCCGACGTGCTGCACCAGGCCCATGAGCAGACGGGTAAGACCTGCGTAGTGCTCGTCGACGAATACGACAAGCCGATGCTCGACGTGATGGACACAGGACAGAAGACGGTCATCGACGGCAATGAGCAACTCCTTGAAGAACGCCATCGTGAGACGCTTAAGGCATTCTATTCCGTTTTCAAACTCGCTGACGCCGACCTGCGCTTCGTGTTCCTCACAGGTGTCACCAAGTTTGCGCAGGTGAGTGTGTTCTCGGGATTCAACAATGCAAGAGATATTAGTATGAATCCGCACTTTGATGCCATCTGCGGCATCAGCAGAGAAGAGTTAGACAATATTTTTGCTTCCTCAATAGAAGAATTTGCCAAAGCTTCCTCACTCACTGTTGAAGAGGCCAAGTCACAGTTGAGGCAGAGATATGACGGCTATCATTTCAGTAAAGGGATGACCGATATCTATAATCCGTTCTCTTTGCTGAATGCCTTTGCAGATGAGGATTTGCGTGACTACTGGTTCGCTTCCGGCACCCCGACCTACCTGATGCGGTTGCTCAGTCACAGTGAAGAGAACATCCAGGACATCATCGACCGCAGCTACGAGGCGCAGGAGTTCGTGGACTACCGTGCCACCGTGGAGGCCCCCGTGCCGATGATTTACCAAAGCGGCTACCTCACTATCAAGGGCTACAACCGCGAGGACGAGGAGTACAGGCTCGACTTCCCCAACCACGAGGTGGCTTCGGGCTTCCTGGCACTCCTGGCCTCCAGCTATTTCCGCACGCCCACGCAGCCCAGCAGCTGGGCGACGAAGCTGAAGAAGGCCCTGCACCATGGCAAGCCTGACGACTTTCGTGGCCTCTTGAACGACTTCCTGGCCAGCATTCCCTATTCTGTGCGGGAAAGCAACGGCGAGAAGAGCCACGAGCGGCAGTTCCAATACACGGTCTACCTCATCATGCGCCTCATAGGCAGCACTCGCAACACCGTCTACCACGAGAAGGCCACATCGCAGGGACGTGCAGACTGCGTGATAGAGACCCCGCGCTATGTCTACATCTTCGAGTACAAGCTCGACCGCCCCGCCACCGAGGGCATGGAGCAAATTGCCGCACGTGGCTATGCCGAGCCCTACGCCCACGACAGACGCGCTGTCTACGCCATTGCCTGCTCGTTCTCGTCAGAGACTGGCACCATCAGCGACTGGCAGGTGAAGCAGGTAGCGGGAGAGAAGGAATGAGAAGGGCTGTTTTTTTTACGATAAAAGAACACATGGGAGGCAGGCCCCAAGAAAACCAAAAATCATTCCATTTCAGTGAAATCCTAAATGCAAGAGTTGTATGACAAGAGTCCTTTTGCATGGACTATCAGTTTGCTTTTAAGGAAATTTCAAATAGGAACAAGAGAGGAGAGCTTGCCTGACTCCTTATATATAATAGTACTGAGTCCATTTGAAAAGTCATTTTCTTAAAAATCGACCTCTGGTTATCAATCAGTTACGAAGCCAAGAATCGTGCTTTCGGACTTTTTCAAGTGGACTCAGTAATAGTATCGTTACATAGAACCGATGCTTCTCTTCCTTTTGACACAAGAGTTCGCCAAGGGAAGCCCTAATGGAAGCAAGAGGACAAAGGAATTCACAGGGCGTAAGTGTTAAAATTCAATTATCATTACACACTAAAGATAAAATTTCCTATATTTGCGACGTTAACCGCTTGAAAGTACACAAATATACTTTTTGGCCTTATGTTCAATTATTAATAATTTATCTATGATGAAAAACGAGGTACAAAGGAACCCCAGCTGTAAGCTGCTGGTTTTCGCTGCACTGATGGCAGTAGCCCCCGTCAGCGCATCCGCAATGAATTCGCCCTCTGAAGAAGCTATCGCTCAACAAAACGAGCAAAGGGTGAAAGGAAGTGTTAAGGATGCCAAAGGTGAGCCCGTTGTCGGTGCCACCGTGAAGGTAAAAGGCACGACAACAGCTACTGTGACCGATGTCAATGGCAACTTCGCACTCAGCGCATCGCCCAACGCCACGCTTGAGATTTCCTATGTCGGTTTTAACCCGAAAGAAATTGTCATCAACAACCGTCAGAACATAGAAGTCACACTGAGTGAGACCTCCGAAGAGCTGGGTGAGGTGGTAGTGACAGCATTAGGCATTTACGAAATACTCGCACACTGTCCTACTCCACCCAATCATTACGGGGAAGCGAACTAACTGTGAACCGCAGCACAACAGGCAACATGCTTGACGACCTGAGGGGCAAAATAGCAGGTGCCGACATAACTACTAACGGACAGATAGGCGGTGCCTCGAAAGTAGTGTTGCGCGGTGCCAAGTCAATTGGCGGCGGAAGCAATGCCCTTATCGTCGTCGACGGTGTACCTTTTCAGAACCCGGTATTGGCCCAAATGGGCTCCGAATGGGGTGGCTTTGAAGGCACGGACGGCATGCTTGACCTTAATCCCGATGACATCAAATCAATCGACGTACTCAAAGGCCCGTCGGCAGCCGCACTCTATGGAAGTTCTGCCGCCAATGGCGCCATTATCATTACTACCAAGCAAGGTGATGCCGGACATTACTCTGTCTCATATAATGGAGGCGTATCAGCCGACCTCCCCTATTACATGTTTGACATGCAAAACACTTATGGCCGCGGAGTCGGAGGCAATCACGTTGACGACGCAGGCGAAAGCTGGGGAGCCAAAGGAGGATGCGTGAGCGACAACTGGAAACAGGTGTTCCAAACAGGCTCGCAGCTGAACAACTCCGTGAGCTTCCAAGGTGGAACGCAGAAGGTGCAAGGATTCGCATCGTTCACCAATAACCACAGCTATGGATTGGTAAAGAACAACTCGATGAACAAGAATACCGTTAACGCACGAGTCAACACTTCAGACATCATCAAGGGACTTTCTACCGATCTCAAACTCACCTACTCGGAATATAAAATGTTTGATGTTCCAAAAGGCGATACGGGAATCGGCTTAAGCACCTATATTATGCCCCGTGACCTCACCATTGACGAGCTGAACAATTATTACACTATTGACGAAGGAACAGGTGCCCCTGTTAGAAAATACTGGACGCTCTCTTCGATCTTTGACAGTCCCATGTGGCTTCTCAACGAGACAGGTCTGAAGGAGAACAGAAGCCGCTTCATCGGAATGGGCTCGGTAAAATACCAGATACTGCCCTGGCTAAGCATACAGGGCAGGTACAGTTACGACAAATGGATGAACACCGACTACCAACATGCCGCCAACTCTACGGTGGGATGGTCATTCCAGACAGTCTACGAAGGAGGATACTATCGCGAGTCCCACAACACGAACATCGAGCAAAACATGGATGTGCTGCTTAGTGGACAGAACCATTTCCTAAATGACTTCACTATTACTTACAACCTCGGTGCAAGCAACAAACAAGGCAAATGGTCGTATATCAGTGCCGGTTCAAGCGGACTTTCCATTACCAACAAATTCGAAATTCCTTTCATGACAAACACTTCACTTGGCGGAGGCCACGGAAAGACAGAACTCCAATCGGTCTATGGAACGGCCCAACTCAATTGGCGCGATGCGCTTTATCTTGACGTAACCGGAAGAAACGACTGGTCGTCCACACTGCCAAGTCCTTACAGCTATTTCTATCCCTCTGCCGGTCTGACAGCTATCCTGAGCGACCTCATCAAGATGCCATCCTGGATAAGCTTCGCCAAGATCCGCGGCAGCTGGGCTCAGGTAGGTAATGGTGTAGGAGCATATATGCTTCGGCAAACCTACTACTATGACGCAACCAATGGTCGCGTAACTCCTTCGTCAACATTGATGAACAAGGACATGAAACCCGAGAAGACCACCTCGTGGGAGATAGGAGCTGAATGGAAGTTCCTTAACAACCGGCTGGGCATTGACCTCACTTATTACAACTCACAGACAAAGAATCAGTCTATCGTTGTTGACCAGCCCTGCCAGTCAGGCTACTCAAGCAAATACATCAACTGCGGCCGCATAGACAACAAGGGTATTGAAGTGACTCTGAATGCCACACCGATTGAGATACGTAACTTCTCCTGGTCTACGACACTTAACTTCTCCCATAACATCAACAAGCTGAAATATCTTACCGAAGGTGTCAACAAATACTCATTAGGCGGTGGCGGCCGTTATGCCTACTGCTGGTCGGAAGTGGGACAACCCATCGGAGTGGTTTATGCACAGACCTGGGCCAAGAATGAGAATGGCCAATACCTTGTTAACGCCAAAGGATTACCGATTGCCACAGACTGGCAACGCATAGGCCAGTCCACTCCACGATATAATTGGGGATGGAGCAATACGTTCAAATACGACAGATTCACCCTGAACCTGACCATTGACGGACGCATCGGCGGCGTGCTCGTATCGGGCACTGATGGCAATTTGGCATTCTACGGAACAGGCGACTTCACAAGCGCACACCGTGAAGGAGGATGGATTCTCGATGCTGTCCATGAAGACGGGTCTCAGAACACAACGGCAATATCCGCTGAAGACTTCTGGCGAACCGTAGGCGGCGGCCGTAACGGATGGGGCGGCTTCTTCGCCTACAGTACAACCAACGCACGCCTGCGCAATCTTACGCTGAGCTACGACATTCCGATGGGTAACCAAACCTTCGTGAAATCTGCACGGGTCTCGCTCTTCGCCCACAATCTCTTCTTCCTTTACAGGGGCAAGAACATTCTGAAGATTAACGGACTCAAAGACCGTAAATGCCCGGTAGACCCAGACATGGCTTTCGGCGTCGGCTCCTACACTGGATTCGAAACGGGCACACTACCCTCTACTCGTTCCCTTGGCTTAAACGTAAACATCACCTTTTAATGCATTCTAACTATGAAGAAGATTATTATAAAGATGGCTGCTGCCTGCATGCTCATCACCGGACTGGGCAGCTGTACCAGTGACTACGACAATATAAACACAGACCCTACGGCTTTCACGACTCTGACAAACAACGACTATGCCGGACTTTGGTGGAATGGGGCTATATGGCTCTATCGCGGATGTGACTATCAGATCAGCCAGGGTCTCTATTCGGACCTCTACGCACAATACTTCGCCAACACAACCACCTATTTCAATACCGACCGCTACCACTTCCGTACCGAATGGGCAGAATCGTTGTGGAAAGGATATGCAGGCGTGATGACAGCCATACCTTCGCTGAAGACGATAATGGCTAAATTCGATGAGAACACGGCCGAGCATGCCATGGCCTTAGTGTGCTACGTTTACGGTATGTTGCACCTGACAGACGATTTCGGTCCTATCCCTTACGAAGGAGCTGGAGAGGGCGAGATAGTTCCTTACAACGACGTAAAGACGGTATACCACGACATGCTTTCCGACTTGGAAAAGGCAGCCACTGCATTTGCCAGCGCCTCCTCAAACAAATTTGCGGCAAAGGATCCTTTCTATAAGGGTGACAACCAAAAATGGAAGAAATTCACAAACACACTGAGGATGCGTCTTGCCATGCGCTTAGCTGACAAAGAGCCAGACTTTGCCAAGCAGCAATTCGAAGCGGCCTATCAGGCAGGTGGAATAGACAGCAACGATGACAACATGGTCTTCCAGAGCCAGAACAAAGGTAGTTTTTTCAATTATTTAGCAAGAGACGCCCAATGGAACGAATTCGCCATGAGCTCTACCATCTATTCCTATCTGAAAGGATGGAACGACCCAAGGTTGCCTCTCTATTTCCAGCCCGCAGCCAAGAGTGGCAAGTTTGCATCACTTCGTAACGGGCTTCCTACTGTCGACGTAGCAAACGATCGTAACAAGCCTTCAAGCAATTCTAACATCGGTCCTCACTGGATAGCATATGACGGAATGTCACCGGTTGCACATTTGGACGCAAGTCAAACGATAGCGCACGCCTGCGAAACTTATTTCCTTCGCGCAGAAGCGGCTCTGAGAGGATGGAATGCAGGCGGGACAGCCAAGGACCTTTATAACAAAGGCATTACACTGAGCCTGAAAGAATGGAATGTTCCCGAAGAGCAAATCAACAGCTACATTACAGGAACAACAGACCCCGCCGCACCGGAGGACTATAGCAACTCGCCCGCTGTGGCAAAAGGTATCTGCGTGAAATACGACGCAGCAGCCAGCAAAGAGCACCAGCTGCAACAAATCATTACCCAAAAATGGCTGGGCATATTCCCCGACTCATTTGAAGCTTGGGCCGAGATAAGGCGCACTGGCTATCCGACACTCTATCCAGTGGTGGAGTCTGAGGATTCCGACTTACCCGTAGGCTCATTCATACAACGAATGAAGTATCCTGATGCCTTGAAGATTAGCGATGCCACAAATGTCGAAAATGCCCTGAAACTACTTGACACATCCGGCAAAGACTCGCAGGCCACAAAGCTGTATTGGGCAAAGTAAAGGCTTGTAAGAACTAAATAACAAAAACACCACGCAGCCGAAGCAACGAGGCCAGATAAAGGTTGCCAGGACTGGCGTGGTGTTTTTGAGCGAAAGAGAACATCATTTCCTATATCTGTAAAGCTTGGAAGTAGGAATCGAGAAAAGCCTCTGCTGACATAAAGTGTTCGGCAACAGAGGCTTTGCTGATTTTATAAGAATGATTACTTCCTTATAAACTTCTTGCCATTCTGAATGACAATACCCTTGTACATCTTATTGACATGTTGGCCGGAGATATTGAAGACAGGAGCCTCTTTACTGGCTTGTTTTGCAGTAGACACGCTAACGATTGCTGTTGGTGTTTTTTCGTCAGCCTTCTTCACCTGTATCTCATCAAGGAACAAGTCACGTCCGGCGAATGTAATGGTTGCTCCGTCCTCAATATCCAAGAGAGAAACGGTCACATCCTTCCACGCCTTATTGCCTGCAACGAACTTTGTGCTGTTGAGTTTAGCATTCGTTGCCGAAAGAATGAGTGATTCATTAGCCGACAATGTGAATTTTCTGACCGACGTTGAACAGTATCAGGAGAAATCAGTTCTTGCGACAAACGCATCTAATATCGGCCAGACAGCTTTTACTGCCAACTGGATGCCGTTAGCAGATTCACAATCCTATGTGGTGACGCTCTATAAGAATCTGCTGACAGGAACGGGGACTGAAACCTGGGACTTTACCAACAAGACCGACAGCAAGCCGGAAGGTTGGGATTCAAACTGCAACAGGTATGACAACACCAACTTTGGGAAAGCAACACCTGCATTACGAATGTCGCATGACGGAGAGTATCTGAAAGCAGCTCACCGCGATGGAATGGTAAGCAATATCGCTTTCTGGTATCGCGCCAGTACAACCGGAAACACGCTAACCATCGAAGCCTTCAAGGACGGAGAATGGCAACTCGCTGCTGACAGCATCAAACAAGAAAAGGATTTTTGTAGCCATTCGTCCAACCTCAGCCACTTGCAGGGCGCGGCCCTTGTGGCCGTCCGCATCCTAAGGGCATGCAAGAGGTCCTATCACACACCTTTACATTCGCTGCTTGCGGACGGCCACAAGGGGCGCGCCCTGCAGTGGATATTTGGGGACACACTCATACCTTTCCTTGCTGCCTCATTCGGGCAATAGAGTGGTGTCTTACTTATCCACCGCAATCCTAACAATTGTTGTCCATTTGGCTAACATCTGTTTGACCAATTGGTTTTAGGCAATTCTACCGTAATGTCATCTTTCTAACAACTGACAACACCGAGGCGTGTGTTTTAATTTACTTCCGAAATTGGATTTACTATCTATTTTATGTACGGCAGGTGCAATTTTACGCGAAGCGATTTTCATCTTGGACTGGCTCTGGCCCGGCTGTGGTGAAGGCAACCCCATAGATTTATCCTCAGAGCTCCATTGGGCGCGGAAGCCTGTCCATGCCTATTTTCCATCACCTTTTTCCTACATCAATCAGTTCTAATCCTTTTTTGTGTTTAGCGTGGCGCATTGGCGAAGTCAGGTGAAAATTCATTGCACACTTGGTTGACTTCAGCTCAAAAAAGCGTATCAAAAATCAAAGGTCGTCGTGAAGTTTGTAAAGAAAAAGAAACGCGAAAGTGCCAAAATACGGGCATATTTTGAAGCAAGACTTACTTCGCTCCCAAATATGTCAAAATGGAGAGAGTTTGTAATTGCTTGCATATTAGTCGTTTACGTTTTAATATACATGTCAGGAGCCCTTGGAACCGCTTAAAAAGGCCCGAAAAAGCCCTATTTTGGCCTCATAAAACATATGCCTTTAGCCGCTCGAAGTCCTATCTCGAGGCTCTCGAGGTACTTCGATGAGGCCCTCGAGGTCCGATCTCGAGCGAAAAGTACTCTGAAAAGTGCCTCAAAGAGGTTTGATTTTTTCTATTTCGAGATTTTTGTTTGTAAAGGATTCGGAAAGCATTATGTTTTTTTAACGCGCTATTTTCCGTATCAAAAATCAAAGTTTTCCATTGCACACTCTCTCCAAATTAAGGTTCATCTTACCTCGAAACCGTTCATACTTTATCGCAGAGTCATTGGAAATCGGATGAGCCTTTAGTCTACTTCCGACTCACCCATCGTGCATACTCACAGGCAGCAAGCAAGAAGGCTCCTACGCCGAAGTCGGCTTGTGATTGACGGCCGATAGTCTGTCCTGGGATTGCACGGTCTCCGATAGGCTGTACATAACCGATACTGCCGTCGGGCTGGAGGGCTGTATACATGAGATAGCTCCATGCCTTTTTGACTGTAGGCATAAAATCAGCGGCAGAGAGATAACCATTATTAATCCCCCACAGCAGGCCATAAACAAAGAAAGCGGTGCCGCTGGTCTCCGGTCCTGGTGCCTGGGCTGCATCCATCAGAGACCGGCTCCAATAACCTTCTGGCTGCTGCTGAGCTGCAACAGCTTTAGCAAGTCGCCGGAATTTCTCTGCAAAAAAAGAATGATGTTGGTAGTTACGAGGCACATCCTGCAGAACCTTTGCCAGCCCGGCAAGCACCCATCCGTTGCCACAGGCCCAGAAATCCTTCCTCCCATCGAGAGTCTTATGACGGGGATAAACATAACGGGCGTCACGATAGTAAAGACCGGTAGCAGTATCGAGCATGATACTGTCGCTATAACAGATATTGGCATAGAGCTTGTCGAGATATTTCTCACTGCCCGTAAGCCGGTACATTTTCGTCATTACCGGCATCACCATGTAGAGCGCATCAGCCCACCACCAGTAGTCTGCCTCCTTGCTGTCAACCTCGTAGTCCATAACCTCCTTTGCCCGGGCAATGCATCTTTCATCCTTCAAAGTATGATAAAGATCTATATAGGTCTGAAAGCAGATCTGCCAGTCGCCGAACAGAACATGTTGCTGGTCCTCACCATAGTCCCGATAACGCCACAACGCAGGATTAGATTCTGTAGCTCCCATCCAGTTATTATGTTCAGCCCAACTGATAGAATAGTTGCGCCACGCCTCTCGTTCTTTGGCCCAATCCGGGTGTTTAGCATACGCCTTTAACTCACCCATGAGTTTCACAGCCTCCATGTTGCCAGTGTGATAAGCCGCCCAATTCCAAAAAGAAGACGTTTCGGGGGAATGGTGTTGTTGCCAATAGTCGTTTACTTTACGAATGACGTTGACAACAGAATCAAGTTGACGCTTACGGATTTGCGAATGTGCACTGCATGCCACAGAAAGCGTAAGGAAAAAGAACAGGAGAAATAATTTCGGTCTCATCAAAAAATGTTATTTATAGATTCATCAGGATTACCACTTGTCACTGGTAGAAATCTGGTCACGCCAGACATGATCCTTCGGGAAAGGTTGTCCGCCCCATGCCTTTTCCTGTGTGATAGGAAGAGCAGGGGCTGTCCAAAAGGGCGAGTCGGCAGGAAGGCCAAGGGGCATAAAACACAGAGTGGTCATATAGAGAGAGCCATTATTGGTATACCAGTCGGCCACATTAGGTTGGTGCCCGCAAAAGCCGATGGTGAGATAACCTCCGTCATTGAAGTTGTTCTGATGGTCGAACATACGGTGCATAACCTTTGTAAGTGCGGAGCGGACTTGTCCGGCGGGAAGCTCGGCTGGAAGCTTCTGATACCACGCAAGTAAAGCCAACGGCTGCATAGCCGCCAAACGGTAAGGAATAGATCTGCCGAAGACGGGGAAAGTGCCTTCGGGAGAAATGAGGCGTTCGAGAATAATAGCGTATTTCTGACAACGTGCCAACTCACGGTCGTAGTATTTCTGATAATCAATTCGCGAGTTTACCTTTGCATCTACCATTGCCTGCAAAGTTTCCAAATACATTGGATGGAAGACATAGGAACTGTAATAATCGAAGGCGAAACGGGGGCCGTCAGAATACCAGCCATCTCCCACATACCATTCTTCCATCTTGCGGCAGGCTGAGTTCACACGATACTCATCAAAACGGTCTGCCCACTGTAGACTTGAAACCCGTGGGTCGGCTTCAGCTTTTGCAATAAAACTTTCGATTGTAGAGGAAAAGAGAAGCCAATTGGTGTAAGGTGGGTCGATGCGTCTGAGCTTCACAAACTCTGCAATGTAACGTTTTTTTCGTCAGTGTATCAAGAGGCACCCATAAAGTTTCATAAGCACGAAGAAAACTCTCGGCAATATAGGCTGCGTCAACGAGATTCTGTCCTCCTGAACCCCAACACAAGTAATCGGCAGACGACGGATCCACTGCGTTGCGATAAGCGGCCAAAGCCCACTCCCGGAGCTGTGAAGACTTGCTACCAGGAAGTGCATTTACTTGAAGCCACGGTACTATACCAGCCATAAGACGACCAAAACATTCCATGAACAGAACCTTACGATTACGGTTATCGAAGGAGGGCAAAACTCAGTCTGCATGGTGGACTGTAACTTACCTTGCGACATAGGTTCAAGTACTGGCTGAGCAATCTTATAGGCTAAGTTTTCCCAATACTCGCGTTCTGAATTCTTTGACTGTCTCTTGGCGTAGGAAGCAAACGGTAAAGAGAAAAGTAGGACGAGTGAGACTAAATATTTGAAATGTGTCATTAGAGCTAAACGAACAGATAAATTTATTCAAGTACAGCTTTAGGCTGAATAAGCAACGGTGACGAAGAAAGTGGATACAGTAGCAATAAGAGTAAGAAAAGGAAAATGGATAAACGGATTAAGTTGAAAAAAGCCTCCGTCTGAGAGGACGAAGGCTTTTCTATTAAATAGGAAAACTCAATCTTTTTATTCAGCCTTGGAAGCATCCTCAGTCTTGGGAGTTTCCTCAGTGGAAGCAGCTTCAGTAGCAGGTGCCTCGGCTGTAGTCTCAGGAGCTTCAGCGCCCTCAGCCTTCTTAGCTGTAGAACGGCGGCTACGACGAGTTTTCTTAGCACCCTTGTTCTTTGCCATGTTCTCATCAAAGTCCACGAGCTCTATGAAAGCAATCTGTGCAGCATCGCCTTGACGAAGTCCGAGCTTGATCACACGGGTGTAACCTCCGGGACGGTCTGCGACCTTAGCAGCTACTTCGCCAAAGAGTTCCTTCACAGCCTCTTTGTTCTGAAGATAGCGGAACACGACGCGACGGCTATTGGTATCATCTTTCTTAGAACGGGTGATAAGGGGCTCTACGTAAGCCTTGAGAGCCTTAGCCTTTGCGAGGGTCGTAGTGATTCTTTTGTGCAGGATCAGGCTAGTTGCCATATTGGCAAGCATGCTGGCCCGATGACTTGCAGTACGACCCAGATGGTTGAATTTCTTATTGTGTCTCATTTTTGTTTAATGTTCTTTTGGACGAGTTAGCAACGAGAATTACTCTTTGTCCAGTTTATACTTTGAAATATCAGTTCCAAACGACAGATTCAGACTCTCGAGCAAATCATCAAGCTCTGAGAGCGATTTCTTACCGAAATTACGGAACTTCAGGAGGTCAGTCTTATTGTACTGAACCAGGTCGCCTAGAGTCTCAACATCAGCAGCCTTCAAGCAGTTAAGCGCACGGACACTAAGATTGAGGTCTGTGAGCTTCGTCTTGAGAAGCTGACGCATGTGCAGCACTTCCTCATCAAACTCCTGATTGCCGTCCTGGTCGGGATTCTCAAGCGTAATCTTCTCGTCGGAGAACAGCATGAAATGATAGATGAGTATCTTGGCGGCTTCCTTCAGCGCGTCCTTGGGGTGAATGGAACCATCAGTAGTAACTTCAATAACCAGTTTGTCGTAGTCGGTCTTCTGCTCAACGCGATACGGCTCAACGGTGTATTTCACATTACGTATTGGGGTGTAGATTGAATCGATTGGGAGTACGTTAACGTCCGTGCAAAACTGGCGGTTTTCATCAGCAGGAACGTAGCCACGCCCCTTGTTGATGGTGAGGTCAATCTGCATCGAAGCCTTGGAGTCTAAATGACAAATCACCAAATCAGGGTTTAACACTTCAAATCCAGTCAGATACTTATTGATTTCACCAGCTTTGAACTCTGTAGCGTTCTCAACGGTGATACTAACTTTCTCGTTCTCGAATTCTTCTACTACTTGCTTGAATCGAACTTGCTTGAGATTCAAGATAATGTTGGTAACATCCTCCTTCACGCCGGGGACGGAAGAGAACTCATGCTCAACGCCGGCGATACGCACGGTATTGATGGCATAACCTTCCAGCGATGAAAGAAGAATGCGGCGAAGGGCGTTACCGATGGTAACACCGAAGCCAGGCTCAAGCGGACGGAATTCGAACTTGCCGAAATGGTCATTGGCCTCCAGCATTACTACTTTATCAGGTTTTTGAAATGCTAATATCGCCATTAATTCAATGATTTATTTAGAGTACAACTCAACGATTAACTGCTCCTTGATGTTTTCAGGAATGTCAGCACGGTCAGGCTTATGAAGGAACTTTCCGCTCTTTGTCTGCTCATCCCATTCAATCCAAGGATACTTGCTGTGATTGAAGCCAGCAAGTGCAGCCTGAATGACTTCAAGGGACTTAGACTTCTCACGCACACCGACCACCTGACCGGGCTTCACGGAGAAAGAGGGAATGTTAACAACCTTGCCATCAACAACAATGTGTTTGTGGCCTACAAGCTGACGAGCAGCAGCACGTGTCGGTGCTATGCCCATGCGGAACACAACATTATCGAGACGACTCTCAAGATTCTGCAGCAGCACCTCACCGGTGATGCCATCAGACTTAGCTGCCTTGTCGAACATGTTGCGGAACTGACGCTCCAGAACGCCATAAGTGTATTTGGCTTTCTGCTTCTCTGCCAACATGACACCATACTCTGACTGCTTTCTGCGGCGGCCATTGCCATGCTGTCCAGGAGGGAAGTTTCTCTTGGACAAAACTTTGTCGGCGCCGAAGATGGGTTCACCAAACCGGCGTGCAATTTTAGATTTCGGACCTATGTATCTTGCCATAATAAATTAAGATATACTTGTTGTGAAAATTCCTTGTGAGGTCTCACGACCATAAAGGAGAAAATTACACCTTTCTGCGCTTAGGAGGACGGCAACCGTTATGCGGCAGCGGAGTTACATCGATAATCTCTGTAACCTGAATGCCAGCTGCATTCACGGCACGGATAGCAGACTCACGGCCATTACCCGGCCCCTTCACATAAGCTTTCACTTTGCGAAGGCCGAGGTCGAAAGCCACCTTTGCACAATCCTCACCTGCCATCTGGGCAGCATAAGGAGTGTTCTTCTTCGAACCGCGGAAACCCATCTTGCCAGCTGAAGACCAAGAAATAATCTGACCCTCACTGTTTGCCAAGGAAACGATAATATTGTTAAAGGAACTGTGCACGTGAAGCTGACCAACAGCGTCAACACGTACATTCCTCTTCTTGGATGTTGCTTTTGTCTTTGCCATTTTCTTTTAGTTTTTTAAGCTTGTTCAGTTGTACTATCTGCAAAAAACAAAAAGTAGAACTGAGACAGTCAACTAAATTTTACTTAGTAGCCTTCTTCTTATTAGCAACAGTCTTCTTCTTTCCCTTACGAGTACGGGCATTATTCTTGGTACTCTGACCACGGACTGGAAGACCATTACGATGCCTGACACCACGATAGCAGCCTATATCCATAAGGCGCTTGATGTTCATCTGAATCTCCGAACGGAGATCACCTTCTACTTTGAATTCAGCGCCGATAATTTCGCGGATTTTGGCTGCCTGCTCGTCAGACCACTCGCTGACCTTCAGATCACGGCTCACGCCGGCCTTATCCAATATCTTTGCTGAACTACTTCGACCTATACCATAGATATAAGTCAATGCGATTTCGCCACGCTTATTCTGGGGCAAATCTACTCCAACAATTCTTATTGACATGTGTTAATTGATAAATGAATAGTGAATTACTCGCTTAAAAGCACGCAAAGTTAAACATAAAAATCCTGATTTGGGGACTTTTACACAATTTTAACTTAGCCCTGACGCATTTTGTACTTAGGGTTCTTCTTGTTGATAACGAACAGACGACCTTTGCGACGTACAATCTTGCAATCGGGTGTGCGCTTCTTTAAAGATGCTCTTGTTTTCATATTGCAAATTATTTATACCGGAATACTATTCTGCCTTTAGTGAGATCATAAGGGCTCATCTCAACCTTGACCTTATCTCCGGGAAGAATCTTTATATAGTGCATTCTCATCTTTCCTGAGATATGCGCAATAATCTTCACCCCGTTTTCCAACTCCACTCTGAACATAGCGTTCGAGAGCGACTCTAAAATCGTTCCGTCTTGCTCAATAGCAGCTTGCTTTGCCATAACTAATTATAATCTTCTTCAGTTCTTTCTATTTCGTCAAATGATGATAAGATTTCAACTTTACCCCTCCTGACAGCCACAGTGTGCTCGAAATGGGCAGTAATACGGTTTTCCGCCGTGAAGACAGTCCACTTGTCCGACTGCAACTTAACATGAGAAGTGCCCATTGCAAAGGTTGGGCTTATAGTTAAACACATCCCATCTTCTAACATAAGGCCGCGACCACGCTTTCCATTCAAAGGAATCAAGGGGTCCTCGTTTAAGCAACGGCCAATACCATGGCCGCACTGTTCTCCCATAGCCCTATACTCACCTGCCATGGTGTGTTGACGAATACCAAATCCTATATCTCCCACATGATTTCCAGCAACAGCCTTGCCAATACCGATTCTAAAAGCTTCTTTCGAAACATTAAGAAATGTCCGTACAGACGGCTTCACATTACCCACACCGAAGGTATAAGCTCCGACACTTCGAAAACCACCCACAACAACTCCACACTCAACGGAGATGATGTCACCTTCCTCAAGAACATCCTTTTCACAAGGAATCCCGTAAGAAACGACATGGTTGACAGAAGTACAGATGGAAGCCGGGAAAGGCTCTCCAAAAGGACTCAGACTGCCTTTAAAAGCAGATTCCGCATTATGGCTTCGGATAAAATCCTCAGCCACATTGTCCAATTGGAGAGTCGTAACACCCGGCTTGATATGTTTAGCCAATTCACCTAAAGTCGAACCAACAAGTTGACCGGCCTGATGGATCAGCTTAATCTCATCCTCAGTCTTCAGAAACAACTTCATCCAGAGGACACATCAATAAGCTGCTACTCCAGCTCTACGTGTATGCCCCGAATTGAGAAGACCATCGTAATGCCTCATGAGCAAGTGGCTCTCTATCTGCTGGAGGGTATCAATAACCACTCCAACAAGAATCAGCAATGAGGTCCCGCCAAAGAACTGCGAGAATGCATCCTGTACATTAAGCAGTCCGGCAAGAGCGGGCATGACGGCAATAAAAGCAATGAACAATGAACCTGGCAAAGTAATACGAGACATGATGGTGTCGATATACTCAGCCGTATCCTTTCCGGGTTTAATACCAGGAATGAATCCATTGTTACGCTTCATGTCCTCTGCCATCTGCTGCGGGTTCAGCGTGATTGCTGTATAGAAATAGGTAAACGCGATAATGAGAATCACATAAACCACATTATACAGCAGACTGTGGGTGTTAAGCAAAGCCTGGACAACAGAAGATGCATTGTCAGACTTGTACTGAACGATAGCCAAAGGAATGAACATCAATGCCTGAGCAAAGATGATAGGCATCACATTGGCTGCGAACAGCTTCAACGGTATGTACTGGCGGGCACCACCATACTGCTTATTACCCACAAGGCGCTTTGCATACTGAACAGGGACCTTACGCGTACCTTGCACCAAAAGAATGGATGCACAAACAACTGCATAGAGGATAAGAATCTCAACAATGAACATCACAAGTCCACCTCCAGAAATGGCAGTGAATCTTGAGCCTACCTCCTGAGCAAAAGCTGACGGGAGGCGGGCTATGATGCCAATCATAATAATCAGTGAGATACCATTACCCACACCCTTATCAGTAATGCGCTCACCCAGCCACAGGATGAACATACTACCTGCTGCGAGGATGAATGTGGCGGGAACCATGAAGACTGTCCATGTAACCCCCGTAGCCAGTGCTTCGTGAGCCTGAACCTTGAGGTTTATCAGATAAGACGGAGCCTGGAACAGCAGGATACCCACTGTGAGTATACGAGTGTACCAGTTAATCTTCTTCCTGCCGCTCTCGCCCTCACGCTGCATCTTCTGAAAATAAGGAACAGCGACAGCAAGCAGCTGCATAACGATAGATGCTGAGATGTAAGGCATGATTCCAAGTGCGAAGATTGACGCATTGGAAAATGCACCACCAGAGAACATGTCCAGAAGCGACATTAAGCCGCCCTGAGTTTGCGACTGCAGTTTTGTTAACATGCTCGGGTTGATGCCAGGAAGCACGACAAACGAGCCGAAACGATAGATTGCTGTAAACAACAGCGTAATGAGGAGCCTCTTGCGGAGGTCCTCAATCTTCCAACAGTTCTTTAGTGTCTCAATAAACTTTTTCATTGACTTAGATTAAAGTTGCATTACCACCAACTGCCTTGATAGCTTCTTCAGCAGTCTTTGAGAAAGCATTGGCTTCTACATCGACTTTTGCCTTCAGCTCACCATTGCCAAGAATCTTTACGAGCTTTTTGCCATTGAAAAGACCAGCCTCTTTGAGTTCGGCAAGTCCAATCTTGGCAAGACCCTTTTCCTCAGCAAGCTTCTGAAGGGTTGAAAGGTTCACAGCAAAGTACTCCTTATGGTTGATGTTCTTGAAACCAGCCTTCGGAACCCTACGCTGCAGTGGCATCTGACCACCTTCAAAACCAATCTTTCTCTTATAGCCAGAACGAGCCTTTGCACCCTTGTGTCCACGAGTAGACGTACCACCGAGACCCGAACCGGGACCACGACCAATACGACGACGTGAATGAGTAGAACCCTCTGCTGGCTTCAAATTATACAATTTCATAATTCTTCGACTTAAAAGATTCATTAATCAACCACGGTAATCAGATGGGAAACCTTGCGGATCATACCGCGGATTGAAGGGTTGTCCTGTACTTCTGACACCTGTGAAATCTTATGAAGACCAAGGGCACGGAGCGTACGCTTCTGATCGAGAGGCTCTCCTACCCCGCTTCTAACCTGCTTGATTTTTATTGTTGCCATGTCTTTTTTACCTTATCCGTTGAAAACTTTGTCCATGCTGACACCACGAGTACCAGCAATAGCGTAGGGATCACGCATTGCACTCAGTGCAGCAATAGTAGCCTTCACCAAGTTATGAGGGTTCGAGGAACCCTTCGACTTGGCAATCACATCAGTAATTCCGGCAGTCTCCAGAACGGCACGCATAGCGCCACCGGCCTTCAGACCTGTACCGGCTGCAGCAGGCTTGAGGAGGACAAAAGCACCTCCGAAACGGGTCTCCATCTCGTGGGGAATGGTTCCCTTGAGCACAGGCACCTTGACAAGGTTCTTCTTGGCAGCCTCTGTACCCTTGGAGATAGCAGCTGTAACCTCTCCAGCTTTACCGAGACCGTAACCAATAACGCCCTTGCCGTCGCCGACAACAACAATGGCAGCGAACGTGAAAGTGCGGCCACCCTTTGTAACCTTAGTAACGCGGTTGATGGCTACAAGACGGTCCTTGAGCTCCACATCGCTATTTATTTTTACTCTATTTAATGCCATAATCGTTAAAATTTAAGCCCACCTTCACGGGCTGCGTCAGCAAAAGCTTGAACGCGGCCATGATAGAGATAGCCGTTACGGTCAAACACTACAGTCTCAACACCGGCAGCCTTAGCCTTCTCGGCGAGAAGGGCGCCAACTTTCTGTGCCTGCTCTGTCTTAGGCATCTTTTCGAGGCCTAGGGAAGAAGCTGCGGCAAGAGTCTTGCCTTCTACATCATTGATAACCTGAGCATAAATCTGCTTGTTGGAACGAAATACGCTCAGACGCGGACGCTCAGCCGTCCCGTTAACGCGCTTGCGAATACGGAACTTTATCTTAATTCTTCTTTCTACTTTCTTAGTTGTCATAATCGTAAAAAATTAAAATTACTTAGCTGCAGCGGTCTTGCCGGACTTCCTGCGGATGACTTCACCCTTGAAGAGGATACCTTTACCTTTGTAAGGCTCAGGCATACGGAACGAACGTATCTTAGCGCAGATTTGACCAAGAAGCTGCTTGTCGCACGACTCTATGGTGATGAGAGGATTCTGATTTCTCTCTGACTTTGTCTCCACCTTCACTTCGGGCGGTAACTGAATAAAGATTGGGTGTGTGTAGCCCAGCGACAGCTCGATGAGGTTTCCCTGATTAGAAACACGGTAGCCCACACCGACGAGCTCCATCGTTTTCGAGAAACCTTTGCTCACACCTTCAACCATATTGTTCACCAAAGCTCTATAGAGGCCATGATAAGCTTGCTTCTGCTTGACATCAACAAGACTCTTCTCGTCAACTTCAAAAGAAACTTCGCCATCGGCGATGTTCACCTTGATAGAAGAATCGACCTTTTGAGAGAGTTCACCCTTGGGTCCTTTCACTGTAACGACACCATCCTTCTGGGATACTGTGACACCAGCAGGAATACTAATTGGCAATTTTCCTATTCTTGACATATTCAATCCTCCAATTAATAAACGTAGCAAAGAACCTCGCCGCCAATCTTAAGGCCAGCAGCTTCCTTGTCTGTCATTACACCTTTGGATGTAGATAAGATTGCGATACCTAATCCGTTGATAACTCTCGGCATGTCCTTGTAGCCTGTGTACTTGCGGAGACCCGGTGTAGAAACGCGCTTCAGACTCTTGATTGCGTTCTGCTTGGTCTGCGGATCATACTTCAAGGCAACCTTAATTGTTCCCTGAGGTCCATCCTCAACGAACTTATAGTTCAGGATGTAACCCTTTTCAAAGAGAATCTTTGTAATCTCCTTCTTCAGGTTCGACGCAGGAATCTCCACCACACGATGGTGTGCCATAATGGCATTCCTGAGTCTTGTCAGATAATCTGCTATTGGATCTGTCATAAAATATAAATGTTTAATTAATCGGGACTACCCCGACAATATTAAAAATCTCGACTTGAATCTACCAGCTTGCCTTCTTCACTCCGGGGATGAGACCTTTGGAAGCCATCTCGCGGAACTGAATACGTGATAGACCGAACTGACGAATGTACCCCCTTGGGCGACCGGTAATCTTGCAACGATTGTGCAGACGGATAGGATTCGCATTCTTGGGAATAGACTGAAGCTTGCGGGCAGCCTCATAAGCTTCCTGAGGGTCATTGGTGGTGGCTATGGTCTTCTTCAGTGCCGCACGCTTCTCAGCATAACGGGCAACCAGCTTGGCACGCTTCACCTCACGGGCTTTCATTGATTCTTTTGCCATATTGCTTAATCGTTTTTAGCGTTTTTGAAAGGAAGGCCGAAAGCCTTAAGCAGAGCATAACCCTCTTCGTCGGTCTTTGCGGATGTGACGAAGGTGATGTTCATACCCTGAATGCGGTCCACCTTATCGATGTTGATTTCAGGAAAGATAATCTGCTCAGATACGCCAAGCGTATAGTTGCCGCGTCCATCGAACTTACTCTCGATACCCTTGAAGTCGCGGATACGAGGAAGGGCAATCCTGACAAGCTTCTCGAGGAACTCATACATGCGCTCACGACGAAGTGTCACCATGACACCGATAGGCATCTTCTTACGCAGCTTGAAGTTGGCGATATCCTTCTTGGAGTAGGTAGCCACAGCCTTCTGACCAGCGATAGCGGTGATTTCGTTGATTGCCACGTCAATGATTTTCTTGTCCTGCGTAGCATCGCCGAGACCTTGGTTGATGACAATCTTCTTCAGTACAGGAATCTGCATAGCTGAAGAATAGTTGAACTGCTTCTGCAGGGCAGGAGCAATAGTCTCTTTATACTGTTTCTTTAACTCTGCTGTATCCATTACTTGATTTCCTCCCCTGACTTTTTAGCGATGCGAATCACGTTCTTACCATCATGCTTGATAGCAACCCTTGTAGGCTTACCACTCTTGGGGTCAATCAAGCTGAGATTAGAGATATGAATTGGAGCCTCCTTCTTGACAATGCCACCATTAGGTGTCTTTGCCGAGGGCTTTGTGCTCCTTGACACCATGTTGACTCCCTCAACAATGGCACGCTCCTCATCAACAAGGACCTTGAGCACCTTGCCGGTCTTGCCCTTGTCAGCACCTGTAAGGACAATGACCGTGTCGTCTTTTCTAATATGTAACTTACCCATTACTAACTGATTTAATAATTAAAGAACCTCTGGTGCGAGAGAAACAACCTTCATGTTGACGGCACGAAGCTCACGGGCCACAGGACCGAAGATACGGCTACCACGGAGCTCACCGGCATTGTTGAGGAGTACGCACGCATTGTCATCGAAGCGGATATACGAACCATCAGCGCGGCGTATTTCCTTCTTGGTGCGGACAATAAGAGCCTTGGATACAGCGCCCTTCTTGAGGTCGCTGGAAGGAATGACATTCTTCACAGCAACGACAATCACGTCGCCCACACTTGCATAACGACGGCCAGTACCACCGAGCACACGGATGCAAAGAGCTTCCCTGGCACCGCTGTTATCACATACTGTAAGTCTTGATTCTGCCTGTATCATAATTACTTAGCTTTTTCAACGATTTGAACTAATCTCCATCTCTTTGTCTTTGACAAGGGACGCGTCTCCATGATCATCACCGTATCACCCACATTGGCCTCGTTCTTCTCGTCATGAGCGTGATACTTCTTGGTGTGCTGGACGAACTTACCATAAATAGGGTGCTTCTCCTTGAACTTGGCGGCAATAACAATGGTTTTATCCATCTTGTTGCTTATCACGACACCCTGTCTGACTTTTCTTAAATTTCTTGTTTCCATCTGAACCATTGTTATTTATTGAGTTCTCTCTGACGGAGTACCGTCTTCATGCGGGCGATGTCACGACGAGCCGTCTTAATCTGTGATGGATTCTCAAGAGGAGAAACAGAGTGATTGAGCTTCATCTGCTTGAGAGCCTGCTCTGCGTTCTCCAACTTCTCGCGCAAATCCTTGTCGGCGAGTTCCTGTACTTCTTTAATCTTCATAGCTTAAGCGTCTTTATCGAAATCACGTCTTACAACAAACTTAGTCTTGACAGGCAGCTTCTGTGCAGCGAGGCGAAGAGCCTCTTTAGCCACATCAAAGCTTACGCCTTCCACTTCGAAGAGAATTCTTCCGGGTGTCACCGGTGCAACCCATCCTGCGGGATCACCCTTTCCTTTACCCATACGCACATCAGCAGGCTTGCGTGTGATAGGATGGTCAGGGAAGATGCGAATCCAAACCTGTCCCTGACGGTTCATGTAGCGGTTCACAGCTACACGTGCTGCCTCAATCTGGCGGCTGTCGAGCCACTTTGCTTCAAGGGTCTTTATGCCGAAGGAGCCGAAAGCCAGCTGCGTCCCTCTATGGGCGTTGCCTTTGTTGCCGCGTCCGTCTTGAGGTCTTCTATATTTTACTCTTTTTGGCTGTAACATGATAGCTTCTTAATTTAACGATTATTGTTTCTTCTGCGGCCGTTACGTCCTCCACGACCACCGCTGGGGCGGGCAGAATTCTGCTTCTCCTGCGAGAAATTAGGAGTGAGATCGCGCTTTCCGTACACTTCGCCACGGCAAATCCAAACCTTGATGCCGAGCAGGCCCACTTTTGTAAGAGCCTCAGTCTGGCAGTAGTCGATATCAGCGCGGAAAGTATGCAGAGGCGTACGTCCCTCCTTGTAGAGCTCCTTGCGCGACATTTCAGCGCCGTTAAGACGACCGCTAATCTGGACCTTAATGCCCTCTGCACCGGCGCGCATGGTGTTCTGTACTGCCATCTTAATGGCACGGCGATAAGCCACCTTGCCTTCTACCTGACGAGCGATATTCTCGCCCACGATGCTTGCATCAAGTTCGGGTTTCTTAACCTCGAAGATATTAATCTGGATGTCCTTCTTGAAGATATTCTTCAGCTCTTCCTTGAGCTTCTCCACATCCTGTCCACCTTTACCAATAACGATACCCGGACGGGCAGTGCAAATAGTAATGGTAACAAGCTTCAAAGTGCGTTCGATGACAATGTGCGAGAGACTGGCATTGGCCAGACGCTCATTGAGGTACTTGCGGATCTTTTGGTCCTCGACCAGGTTGTCACCGAAGTCCTTGCCACCAAACCAATTGGAATCCCAACCACGGATAATACCGAGACGGTTGCTTATTGGATTAACTTTCTGTCCCATTCTATCTATTATTTATCGTCATTAGTTCTTGCATCTACAAAGAGAGTGACATGATTAGAGCGCTTGCGGATACGGTATCCACGGCCCTGAGGAGCCGGTCTCATACGCTTCATGGTCACGCCTTCGTCAACGAATACCTTGCTCACATAGAGTTCGCCATCCTCGGCCTTGCGGTCATTTTTGGCCTCCCAGTTGGCGATGGCAGAGCGCAGAAGCTTCTCCACATCCTGAGCTGCATGCTTGTTGGAGAACTTCAGCACGCCAAGGGCACGGTTCACCTCCATACCGCGAATCATGTCTACGACGTAGCGCATTTTACGCGGCGATGAGGGGACACCCTTGAGCTTTGCGAAATACAAATTCTTACGGGCTTCCTTCAGTTTTTCAGCCGATATATGTTTTCTTGCTCCCATTATTGTTTCACATTTTAAATGGTTGTCCCTGCTTATTTCTTATTGTTGCCTGAGTGACCGCCAAATCTGCGAGTGAGAGCAAACTCACCGAGCTTATGGCCAACCATATTCTCAGTAACGTAAACAGGGATAAATTTGTTACCGTTATGAACTGCAACAGTGTGTCCCACGAAATCCGGGGAAATCATTGATGCCCTGGCCCATGTCTTCACGACACTCTTCTTCCCGCTCTCATTCATAGCGAGAATCTTCTTCTCGAGCGATACGTTGATATAAGGGCCTTTTTTAAGTGAACGACTCATAATTTACTCTTGATTTACTTTTTACTTCTTCTTGTTAGCTCTTTCAATGATATACTTGTTTGAAAGCTTCTTCGGTGCACGCGTCTTGAGACCCTTAGCGTACAAGCCCTTACGTGAACGAGGATGTCCACCAGACTGACGGCCTTCGCCACCACCCATCGGGTGATCGACAGGGTTCATAACGACACCGCGGTTGTGCGGACGCTTTCCAAGCCAACGAGAACGGCCTGCCTTACCGGACTGCTCAAGTGCATGGTCGGAGTTACCAACACTTCCAACAGTAGCCTTGCAGGCAGAAAGAATCTGACGTGTCTCACCAGAGGGGAGTTTAATCACGCAGTAACTGCCTTCACGAGAAGTTAACTGAGCAAAATTACCAGCCGAACGAACGAGCAGGGCACCCTGGCCGGGACGCAACTCAATGTTGTGAATCACTGTACCGACGGGGATGTTTGCCAAGGGGAGGGCATTGCCAACCTCAGGTGCAGCCTCTGCACCCGACATCAGCGTAGCACCCACCTGCAGTCCATTGGGAGCAATAATGTAACGTTTTTCACCATCTGCGTAAAACAACAGAGCAATACGAGCCGAGCGGTTCGGATCGTACTCTATTGTCTTAACCACAGCAGGCACACCATCTTTCTCTCGCTTGAAGTCGATAAAACGGAACTTCCTCTTGTGACCGCCACCCTTGTAGCGGACGGTCATCTTTCCGGTGTTGTTTCGCCCACCGGTAGAACGCTTACCGTAAACGAGAGACTTCTCTGGCACGGATGCAGTAATATCCTCGAACGTGCCAATAACCTTGTGTCTTTGTCCCGGAGTAACCGGTTTTAATTTACGTACTGCCATTTTTTATTTGATATTGCTGTAAAAATCAATTGTCTCGCCATCCTTCAAGGTGACGACTGCCTTCTTGTATGCGATCTTCTGGCCTTTCAGCAGACCGGCCTTGGTATAGCGTGAAGAACGCTTACCGGCGAAACGCATCGTGTTAACGTCTACCACCGTAACATGATAGAAATCCTCGACTTCCTTCTTAATCTGGAGCTTATTTGCCTCGGGACGCACCAAGAATCCGAAACGATTCGGGAACTTCTCGGTGACGTTATTCATCTTCTCGGTGACCAGCGGTTTTATTATAAATGTCATAATCTATCTCCTTTACTTTACTAAGATTCCGTCGATGATCTTCAGCGAATTCTCTGTGACAACAAGCACGTCTGCGTTCAACACCTTGTAGGCATTGAGCATAGATGCCAGCATCACATCTGCATTCTGAAGGTTGCGAGCCGACAAATATACATTTTTATTGCTCTCCGGCAAAACAAACAGTGCTTTCTTGCCGTCAACTTTTATATTTTTAGTAATATTTACGAACTCTTTAGTCTTCGGAGCCTCAAAATTGAAGTCCTCGACAACAACGACAGCGTTCTCCTTAGCCTTGTAGGAAAGGGCTGATTTACGTGCAAGCACCTTTACCTTCTTGTTAAGTTTGAAACGATAGTCACGAGGTTTGGGACCGAACACGCGGCCACCACCGACGAGCACAGGCGAGTTGATGTCACCACGACGTGCACCGCCACCGCCCTTTTGGCGTCCAAGCTTACGGGTGGAACCGTTGTGCTCACTTCTTTCCTTCGACTTGGCAGTGCCCTGACGCTGGTTAGCGAGATACTGCTTCACGTCAAGGTAGAGCACATGGTCGTTGGGCTCTATACCGAAGACAGCATCGTTCAACGTAACCTTCCTTCCGGTCTCCTGGCCATTGATATTTAATACGCTAACTTCCATTACTTTTGAATTAAAACGGTTGAACCAATGCACCCGGCGACAGATCCTTTGATAACGAGGAGATTCTGCTCGGGGATAACCTTTAACACCTGAAGGTTCTGAGTCTTCACACGGTCACATCCCATGTGGCCACCCATACGCAGGCCCTTGAAGACCTTTGCGGGATAGGAACAAGCACCGATAGAACCCGGCTTACGCAGACGGTCATCCTGACCGTGAGTAGACTGGCCGACACCGCCGAAGCCATGACGCTTCACAACGCCCTGGAAACCTTTTCCCTTTGACGTGCCAATCACATCAACGAACTGAGCATCTTTGAACAGTTCAACCGTGATGGTATCGCCAAGGTTGTAATCTTCGTCGAACTTGAACTCGGCCAAGTGCTTCTTTGGTGTTGTGCCAGCCTTCTTGAAGGTACCCAGCAACGGCTTGGAGGTTCTCTTCTCCTTAGCCTCACCGAAACCTAACTGAACGGCTTTGTAACCATCTTTCTCAACAGTTTTCACTTGGGTTACGACACAAGGACCAGCTTCGATAACAGTGCACGGCATGTTCTTGCCGTCGGCACTGAAAACGGATGTCATTCCGATTTTTCTTCCAATTAATCCTGGCATTTCAATGTTGATTTATAAATTAGACCTTGATTTCCACTTCTACACCGCTCGGAAGCTCCAGCTTCATCAGAGCGTCAACAGTCTTGGCCGTCGAGCTGTAAATGTCGATAAGGCGCTTGTAGTCTGAGAGCTGGAACTGCTCACGCGACTTCTTGTTGACGAACGTACTGCGGTTGACAGTGTAAATACGCTTGTGCGTAGGCAATGGAATAGGACCGCTTACAACAGCTCCCGTCGACTTCACTGCCTTGACAATCTTCTCTGCTGACTTGTCGACCAGCTGATGGTCGTACGATTTCAGCTTGATTCTGATTTTCTGACTCATTTTGTCTTTTAACTTGTTTGTTTATTTGTAAGTTGGAGCAGGGCAACTCTCATAAGAGTCATTCGCTATAAGAGCGCTCTGCCCCAATTCATTTTACTTCAAGAACTCTGAATGTCCGTGAATCTCGTCGAGCACCTGCTTGGCAAGAGCTGTTGAGACAGGAGCGTGGTGATCGTACTCCATCGAGCTCGTAGCACGTCCGGAGGTAATGGTACGCAGAGCTGTCACATAACCGAACATTTCAGCCAATGGTACCATAGCTTTCACGATGCGTGCACCACTGCGTGCCTCATCCATACCCTGGACAAGTCCACGGCGCTTATTGAGGTCGCCAATCACGTCACCCATATTCTCTTCAGGAGTCACAACCTCCACCTTCATGATAGGCTCCATCAGTACGGGGTGAGCCTTCGGGCAGAGGACCTTGAATGCCTGGTGAGCAACGAGCTCGAACGAGAGCTGATCGGAATCCACAGGGTGGAAGCTACCATCGTTGAGGGTTACCTTCAGACCCACCATCGGGAAGCCACCGAGCACGCCCGTTGAGAGGCACTCCTGGAAACCTTTCTGCACAGAGGGGATAAACTCCTTAGGCACATTACCGCCCTTGACGTTGTTGATGAACTGCAGATTGCCTTCTGTGTAGTCATCGTCCTTGGGACCGATAGTAACATCAATGCAGGCAAACTTACCACGACCACCCGTCTGTTTCTTGTAGGTCTCACGACTCTGGGCTGTACCAAGGATAGCCTCCTTATAGTTCACCTGAGGCTTACCCTCGTTGCACTCTACCTTGAACTCGCGCTTCAGACGGTCAAGGATGATGTCGAGGTGAAGCTCACCCATACCGGCAATAATGGTCTGGCCACTCTGCTCGTCAGTGTGCACCTGGAATGTCGGGTCCTCTTCAGCAAGCTTTGCAAGTCCATTGTCGAGCTTGGCAATATCGGCCTGACTCTTGGGTTCTACAGCCACCTGAATCACAGGGTCGGGGAAGGTCATTGACTCGAGCACAATGGGATGATCCTCGTCGCAAAGTGTGTCACCGGTACGGATGTCCTTGAAACCAACACCTGCGCCGATGTCACCGGCATCAATTGACTCCATAGGAATCTCCTGCTTAGAGTTCATCTGGAACAGACGGCTGATACGCTCCTTCTTTCCCGAACGGGGATTATAGACATAAGAACCGGCAGTGACCTTACCGGAATAGACACGGAAGAACACCAGACGGCCCATGAAGGGATCAGTGGCAATCTTGAATGCAAGAGCAGCAACAGGCTGATTCTCATCGGGCTTACGATCCTCTTCTTCGCCAGTATCGGGGTTGGTACCCTTCACGTTCTCAGTGTCAAGAGGCGAAGGCAGGAAGGCGCAAGTGTAGTCGAGCAGAGGCTGCACGCCTTTGTTCTTATACGAAGAACCGAGCGTCATGGGGCAGCACTGCATGCTGATACAACCCTTACGGATGGCACGGATAATCATATCCTCAGGGATGTCCTTACCATCGAGATAGAGCTCCATGAGCTCATCATCGAAGTTGGCGGCATTCTCAAGCATCTTGTCGCGCCACTCGTTAGCTTCGTCCACGAGGTCAGCGGGAATCTCCTCCACGTCGAACTCAGCACCGAGAGTCTCATCGTGCCAGAGGATAGCCTTCATCTTGATAAGGTCGACGACACCCTTGAAGTTCTCTTCTGCGCCGATAGGAATCTGCACAGGTACAGGGTTTGCGCCGAGGATATCCTTCATCTGCTGCACCGTCTCGAAGAAGTCGGCACCAGAGCGGTCCATCTTGTTAACGTAGCCTATACGCGGCACATTATACTTATCAGCCTGGCGCCACACAGTCTCCGACTGGGGCTGGACGCCGTCGGCAGCAGAGTAAGTGGCGATGGCGCCGTCGAGGACGCGAAGAGAGCGCTCCACCTCAGCAGTGAAGTCAACGTGTCCCGGAGTATCAATCAAGTTGATCTTGTAAGTCTTGTTGTTCCAAGTCCAGTTGCAAGTGGTGGCAGCCGACGTGATAGTGATACCACGCTCCTGCTCTTGTACCATCCAGTCCATTGTGGCTGCGCCATCGTGTACCTCACCGATTTTGTGCGTCTTTCCCGTGTAGTAGAGGATACGCTCAGAGGTGGTTGTCTTACCGGCGTCGATATGCGCCATGATACCGATGTTGCGAGTCAAATGTAAATCGCGGTTTGCCATTGTCTTTTTACCTTTATATATAAATAGAAGTTAGAATCTGAAGTGAGCAAATGCGCGGTTAGCCTCGGCCATACGGTGGATATCCTCCTTACGCTTGTAAGCGCCACCCTGGTTGTTATAAGCATCCATTATCTCGGCAGCGAGTTTGTCAGCCATGCTCTTGCCACTGCGCTTGCGTGCGAAGATGATAAGGTTCTTCATAGAAATGCTCTGCTTGCGGTCGGGACGAATCTCGGTAGGCACCTGGAAAGTAGCACCACCAATACGACGACTCTTCACCTCCACCTGCGGGGTGATGTTGTCGAGGGCCTGCTTCCAAATCTCCAGAGGAGTCTTCTCCTCCTTGGCCATCTTGCCCTTCACGATATCGAGAGCCTTGTAGAAAATTTCATAAGATGTAGTCTTCTTACCGTCGTACATCAGATGATTCACGAACTTTGAGACCTTCTGGTCGTTGAATACGGGATCCGGAAGGATCACACGCTTCTTTGGTTTTGCTTTTCTCATTTTATGTTTTTATTATCTTTGCGGAGGCTGTCGTTATTCGTTCTTCAACGTCCGCTCCCGGACATTTACTCAACCTTAGTTACAATTCTCCAGCAAAACAATGTTTCATTTGAAATAGGCTTGAAGCCTCAAGCTGATGCCTTCACCGGTTGTCAGCTCTTGGCTTTCTGTCCTTGCGGCTTACTTCTTAGCCTTAGGACGCTTAGCTCCGTACTTGCTGCGGCGCTGGGTGCGGTTGGCCACACCGGCTGTATCGAGCGTTCCACGCACAATGTGATAACGCACACCGGGCAGGTCCTTCACACGTCCGCCACGCACCAGAACGATGCTGTGCTCCTGAAGGTTATGGCCTTCTCCAGGAATGTAGGAGTTGACTTCCTTCTGGTTGGTCAAACGCACACGGGCAACTTTTCTCATTGCCGAATTAGGCTTCTTAGGGGTTGTTGTGTACACACGTACGCAAACACCACGACGCTGTGGACAGTTGTCCAAAGCCGGTGACTTGCTCTTGTACTCCATCACCTTTCTGCCTTTTCTTACTAACTGTGAAATAGTAGGCATAATGTTACTTTTTATTTTATATTATTTGTTTATATTCAAGCATTTACGAAGAGCATAGCTCCTCGGGCCTCATTGCAAGTGTACAATAAGCCATTTCAAGGTGCAAAGGTACTATATTTTCTCGAATTGGGCGATTAATCGGCTTTCTTATTTTTCAGAGGCTTAGGCTAATTAATATAAAATAACATTTAGTAAGTTATTTTGTAGACAAACTGACATCAACACTATCATGAGAAAGAAGAGAACGGAGGTAGCTATTGATTGATTCTAAGTTTGTGTATAGAACAAGGGCGTCAAACACATAAACCTACTGGCAGGAAGATGTAACCTCGTGTGAAATAGAAATTGGAGGCAACGAGGCACTGTCCAAGCCAAAATCCTTCAGCCTATGATGACGAAACGTACGAAGAAAGTCGAAACTGCAAAGGGCTACAACCTTAGATATAGAACAGTCCGCCACACTAACTCAGTGCTCGTGTGTCGGACTGCTGGCTATTCAAGTTTCATCATTTTGTTCCGCTACAGGATTCTTCCTAACTGTGCAGGGACTAATCCTACGAGAATAGAATGTCTTAATTTTCCAACATGTATCGGCAGTCAACGATGACTTTATCAGTCAGGCTGCTAATATTCTTGAACTCAGGCCATGCCGTAGCTATGACAATCGAGTCGGCCTGGCTGACAGCCTGCTGATAACTGTCGGCGAAAACCATGTCAAATTCCGGATAGCGGCGGCGGAATTCCTTGTTAGCCACAGGATCGTAGCCTACAATATGCAGGTAGCCTCTGTCCATGAGCTGACGGATAATCTTTGCCGAAGGCGTATCACGGACGTCATCACTTCCGGGCTTGAACGACAGGCCAAGCACCACGACACACTGCTTCTTGTCCTCCCCGATGGCATTGATTATGCGACGCGCAATAAACTGGGGCATGTGGTCGTTGGTTGCAATAACATTCTTGAGTATTTGCGGATCGAAGCCAGCCGTCTTGGTAACAGCATAGAGAGCATTGGTGTCTTTCGGCAGACAGTAGCCGCCATAACCGCATCCTGGATACACGTAAGAAGCCATTGGAGCCCCACCCCATCGCTTATCCAAATGGAGAATATGGAAGGCTTTAGCCACATCAATATCTCCTATCTGGTCGGCTATGACACTCATCTCGTTACTGTAACTGATAAGCGTTGCCAACAAGGTGTTGGAGAGATACTTTATAAACTCCCCAGTATTCAAGGACACACAGAACACAGGTACACCTGCTGTTGCATAGATACTCCTGAGCATAGTCTCCGACTTTTTATCTGAGACGCCAAGCACAATACGGTCGGCTCCCATGAAGTCCTCCCAGCAATGCCCCTCACGAAGGAACTCTGGATTGTTGCCCACGCCGACATCCTCGCCAACCTTCAGCCCACGTCTTTCAAGATAGGGTATAACCTTCTCCTTTGTGGTCGAAGGGGGTATGGTGCTCTTCACGACAAGCACCCGAAACCGTTCATCCTTTTTGGCTTCCAAGGTCTGGTCGATAGCACCGAAAAGATAAGTCAGATCCGCCTGACCATCTTTTCCATAGGGAGTGCCCACGCAATAATAGACGCAGTCACTCCTGGTAATCGCCTCATCAAGTCGGTCAGGGCCTATGGGCAGAAAGTTCTTACCTAGATGCCGCACCAGCGCCTCATCAAGACCTCTCTCCAGGAAAGGCAGTTTGCCAGCCTGTATCATAGCCAGTCTGTCACGATCCACATCTACGCCGTAGACAGTATGACCGTATTCAGCAAAGCCGAGGGATGTGGTGAGTCCCACAAATCCCAGTCCAAAAATTGTTATCGTCATAGCTTCAGCTTTTTACCATTTATATTCACACTCCTCCTCTTCTTTGAGGAACTGCAGGAATCTGCCTACACCCTCCTCCACGAGAATAGTTGGATTATAGCCTAAGATGCGGCGAGCCTTACCGATGTCGGGACAACGGCGCTGCGGGTTGTTAGTCAGATACTCTTTGTCATCGCTCTGCGCGTAAGTCACACTTCCGGTGTATCCAAAGATTTCGCGGCCCGCCTTGACATAGATTTGGGCAAGGTCGGCAATGCTTATCTCCGGTTTCTCTATGCCGATGTTAAAATAGTCGTAAGTGCCGTGCAGCATTATCTTCAGATATCCACATACACTGTCGGCAATATAGCAGAAGGTACGCGTAGGGCTTCCATTAGAGAGAATCTGAATATCGAGGTTTTCCATCACGTTGAGAGCGAAGTCGGCAGGCACTCGCTTATCGCCTATCCTCATCCCGGGACCGTAGTTATTGAAAGGCCTTACTACACCTATGGGCATATCATACTTTTGGGCAAAGAGCATGCACATGGTCTCGCCAAAACGCTTACTCTCATCATAGCATGAGCGCGGACCTGTGGCACAGACATAGCCGTAGTATTCTTCCGACGTCGGCACATGAGCAGCATCTGGATTACCATAAAGCTCGCTGGATGAATAGAAGAGAAATCCTTTAATCTGGCGCTCCTTGTAGAAGTCCAGCAAGCGACGAAGCCCCCAGATGTTTGCATCAAGAGTTTCAATGGGATACTTACGATAGAACACCGGCGAAGCTATACTGGCCATGTGGATGATGAAGTTGGCTTCCCCTGCTCCGGGAACATCCTCAATATGGTCTTTGATAATATCAAATTTCTCAATGTCGAAGAGCCCGTCGGCCTTCAACTTCTCAATCCATCCCGGATAACCCAACATGAAGTTATCAAGGGCTATCACCTTCCTGATTCCCAACACCTTTGCCTGTCGGTGAAAGAAGTGCATGAAATAATAGCCTAAGAATCCTGCGCACCCTGTGATGAGGATGGTACTCCCTTGAAGTTTAGCACGCTCAACTGCGGTTAGGCCTTCGAGCGTATGGTTAAGGTCCTGATTCAATATCCTGTCCATATGATTGGTTTTATACGATTTGATTAGATTGCAAAGGTAGTGCAAACAAGACAAACGGCAAAAAAATAGTATACTTTTCTGTCATTAAGGTCGACAGATAACTTTTGACCTTCAATTATCCCAAATCGGTTATTAGAAAAAGCTTCTTGTCATTTTCTAATGACCCCATTAGAAAAACAGCTTTGTATATGCTTGATTCGTAAATATTTACTAACCTTACCACGAAAAAAAGAATATACTCTGATGCGAAACTGTGACATAAACCCAATGGCGACAAGCAGATGACCGACGTGTGGCACCTCCCTGCCATTGCCCGGTGGGAGAAGTCATGTGGCAAGCATCCCCCCTCCTCCTCCCTCATCCGTCGCACCGTCGCACCGTCGCATTTATTGCTATCGCATGTCGGGAAAATCAAATATTGTAAAACAAAAAGAAAGATTATTAACTATATAAAATACTAATTATTAATATATTATTAATATTATAATATATAATAATGTAATATATTATTACTCTATAGTCTCATTTCCGCTGATTATCCGGCTGCATGTCAGAATCGGCCTTATGCGACGGTGCGACGGTGCGACAGTGCGACGCAAAAAAGACGACCCATAGGTCAAATTCCCTCCACTTCCATTTTCATGTCATTGGTGAGCAATGACGTTTGTATGTACTTTTATGCCGCCCTTCTTCTTCCCGCACTTGGGATGCCTGCCGACACCCTTGAATATGAGGTTAAAGAATAGGGATATGGTAGTAGAATCTATTATTTGCAGGCGGTAGAGCCATGATGGAACCTGCCGTTTTCGGCCATCCGATGAAAGTTCAGACTGTAGCGGGCATAAAGGTTTCGATATACGTCCTCAAACACCTTTTCTGACCTGCGGGCATTAGCATCCGACAATGTGCTGCGTCTGGGCATCGTGCATTTGCAAAGATGGGCAAGCTTGCGTGCCTCAGGAAACATGGAGTCGGTAATCCCAAAGCTTATCAGACAGCGTGTACTTTGGGTCGACTTCAGCTTGGAGAAGTGAGGTGCAGGTCGTCGTATGCCTGAGCCCTGCCCACTCGGAACTTCTTCATGTCATAATCTACAATCTCCTTGTCAAATTGCCTGTAGGCGTAGATGCCACGAAAAATAAGTACATGTTCTATTGGTTGTTTTGAATTTTATTTCAACGATGACAGCGAAACCCATTATTTTTTTGCTAAATTTGCACCATGTTCTTTATCAAGCGATAATAGATTTCAAGAAACATGGCATACAACTGCAACATAAGAGAAGAGGAAATTAAAAACCGGTTACGGAAAGAATATTTTAGCGACTATGACGCTGAGCTGATTCTTGGAGACATCGACTTCGCCGTGGCGATGCCGTCAGACGGCCCACAACAGTTCGAGACAGAATACTTCCTTTGGGCGGAAGCCAAGAAGGGCACGCACCACGACATCTACGAGTCGCTGGTTCAGCTGATTCTCACCATCGGCAAGGCACGTACTTTCGACAAGGTGCTGCCTCCTGCATTTCTCGGTGCTTTTGATGCCGAGAAAATAGCTTTCATACCCTACAACGCCGTCTTGGACATCTTCTATCAGAATGATTTCAACTGGAACGTCACGCCATCCGACCATTCTACCAAGGAGTTCCAACTTGTTATGGAGAAGGTGCGGAAAACGCTGGAGCGTAACATGCTCATATATTCTTTTGATAAAGACAGCAAGGAATTGAAACGATTCATCAAGATCAATTTCGTTTTAGGAAAAGCCGGGGTATCAAAGATTCGTATCAATAAGAATAACTTCACAGCTATCTATCAGAAATGGCTCGTGGAGGTGAAACCGAGCATCGCCGTAAACTGGGAACAGGCCAAAAAGCAAGGCATCATAGACGCTGATTTCTATCTTGCAGACATCTTGTCGATGCATAATGTCACACTTCGCAACTCTCTATTTGTACTTCTCAGAACCAACTACTACGAGCTTGACCGAAAGATTGACGACTCGGGATTTTGGGATTCCAAGAAAGCTGAGTTCAATGACAACCAGGTGGCGCACACACAATTCTGGAACCGCTATGAGCGTCCGCCGAAGCGCGAATATTGGGAATATATTGCGGGGAGGCGCGACTTGCTCGTGCCGCAGGACGTACGCGAGCGCAACGGCTCATTCTTCACGCCGCACAAATGGGTAGAACTGTCACAGCAATATTTGGCAGCGGAGCTTGGAGAGGACTGGCAGGACGAATACTATATTTGGGACTGCTGTGGTGGAACGGGAAACCTTGAGGCGGGACTGACCAACAAATATCACATTTGGGTTTCGACGCTCGACAAGGCTGATGTGGATGTCATCCACGACCGTATCCGCCACATGAATGACGCTTCGACAAACGGAAAGGGCGCCAACCTGCTCGACAAGCATGTCTTTCAGTTCGACTTCCTCAACGACCCGTTCGACCTTGATACCCCCGACAGCAAGCTGCCCGATTCGTTAAGGGAGATACTGAAAAATGACGAGAAACGAAAGAAACTCGTCATCTACATCAATCCGCCCTATGCGGAGGCAAGCAATTCCAGAACTATTACAGGTACGGGTACAAACAGAGTCGGTCTGTCTAAATCTCAGGTTAAGGCAAATCATGCCAATGAGCTCGGAAGAGCCGGAAATGAGCTCTTCGCACAGTTTTTCGCACGCATTTACGACGATATTAAAGGCTGCCATGTTGCTATGTTCTCAAAATTAAAGATGCTGCAAGGTCCTAATTTTGCCCGTTACCGAGTACGATACCCGGCAAGTATCTGCCGCGCCTTTATAGTTCCCGCCAAGACGTTCGACAATGTTTCGGGAGAGTTCCCGATAGGGTTCCAAATCTATGATACTTCGATACGCCATGTATTTCAAAGCATTGAGGCGGATGTCTATAATGCGTCTGCTGAGTTCATAGGGAAAAAGAACATTTATTCTTATAGTGATAGAAAGTATATCATCGACTGGCTGAGACGGTACTATGACAAAGAAGGTGACCATTTGGCGTATCTCCGTTATCTTGGTACGGATTTTCAACACAACAATGGAGTATTTATAACGTTGTCTCCATCGCAAAACGACATTAAACAAGTCAAGGGCACGTGGATAACAGCAAAAAACATCGTCGAATGCTGTGTGTATTTCTCTGTACGTCTCTGCTTACCTGCAACATGGCTGAATGACAGGGATCAGTTCCTTTGTCCGAGCAGCGAATGGGTCAAAGATAAATCTTTCCTTTCCGACTGCATTATTTATACCCTTTTTCATACACAGAACAGGATAAGTTGTCAACACGGCACCAACCACTGGATACCCTTTACCGAGGAAGAGGTAGGCGCGCAGGAAGCGTTCGACAGCCATTTCATGAGCAACTTTCTTCACGGAAAGGTGTCAGCCGTAGATATGGAAACAGCAAAAGTAAAGGTCGTGCCTGTGGAGCAGGATATGTTTGCGGCTGAGCCTTTGGCTGCGGCAAAGATTCAAGCACCTTCTGCGGATGAAAAGGATTTCATTCCTTCAGAGCATCTTACGACCGAGGCCAAGGCCGTGATGGATGCCGGACGTGAGCTGTGGAGGTATTACCACCGACAGCCCGATGCCATTCCAAACGCATCACTCTACGACATTCGGCTGCATTTCCAAGGCTTCAAGACAACTAATACGGGAAAAGTGCAAATGAACACCGAAAGCAACGACGGGCATTATACAGAGCTGATAACCGAATTGCGCATGGCATTGAAAGCTCTTGCTCAATCCATTGAGCCGAAAGTATATCGATACGGATTTCTTCTGAAATGACAGTATTAGCTGCAACTATTCTTCACTATGCCAACTGACAATCCTTGTATCATGTTTTTGCGAAAGGAAACCAACAAGCCAGGCAGCACAAGCACGCAGTTCATCTTCAAAACAAAAAACCGCAAGCAACGTGTTGTCAAGACCATTGGCTCCAGCCGGGACACAGATGAGATAGGACGACTGATGGCTTAGCACACTGGTTTCACTACTTCTACTCTCATACCAAGAGCACTGATGATCCTATAAAAGGCACCGACGCTGGGTGTGATAATACCATTTTCTATTTTTGAGATATACGACTTGGTCGTGTGAGTGCGTTTCGCAAGTTCAGCCTGA
>Ga0256406_1001511_pt1 | contig 37063 bp, 38 predicted proteins | sample RumenRJG_03DNA_FD_185986 | JGI IMG/M metagenome (GOLD analysis project Ga0256406, IMG submission 185986) | Bovine rumen microbial communities from Lethbridge, Alberta, Canada - RJG_03 | ecosystem: Host-associated > Mammals > Digestive system > Stomach > Rumen | place: Canada: Alberta | collected...
TGTATTTCAACCAAAATGTGAAGAAAAAGCGCATAATCATTGATTAGGATTACGCGCTTATCATTTTGGATTGAATGTCTGTGTCCAAGCAGCTCATAGGTTAATGAGTGATGCATAATCGGCTATTCGATAACCGCACTTTTTCAGCACCCTCGTGCAAATCGCTGTTTCAATTACCATGTCACTGTTTCTTGTATTCGCCATTACACCATCATCAGTTTCAGCACAAAGCGGTGAGGGAGTAGACGGATGCAATTACTATTGGAACTACGGATTTTCAAATGCGAAAAGCTGCCGGGCTTGGCTTGATTACAAAGAGCATTCATCCAGACCGGACTGGTCCAATAAATTAGCCGGATGCATAGTATATACTGCGGGATTTACAGCTGCTCAAGCTAAAGTGATGCTAATCACGGACATTAAGCAGGCAATCGTTGTATTAGGAGGAACATTTATCGGATGCATGTTCTAACCAGATATATTGTCTTATTTGCCGCCATGTTTGCGTTAGGAGCACTCCTCTTTGGGATAAAAAAAGGACTGATGCTTTCCACGTTTTCGATTGCTCTTACTGTTCTGGTCAGACTGATCTTTCCAGATCAAAAGTCTGATGGCAAAACCAAAGAATAACCTGATTTATGTTCTTGTTTGCTGATCCATGTCAATCCGGCTGCCAGTAATCAGTATGATCACTGACAGCTTTTTCTCTGACATGAAAATGTGTTTTCTGATTCATCTTTCACGATATTTTCTTTTCTTCCTTAATTATGTGAACACTTGTATAATCTCAATGGTGGCTGATATAAGACATGATTAATTATCCAAATGGCAAAAAGCCTGTGTCCACGATGGCAGCAGATGCCCGTAAGATTTCTGCCAGTGACCGCGGCATGGAGCTTGAAAAAGAGATCAATCTGACGAATAAAACGTATCTTGCCTGTGATCAGGCAGTGATTTATAAAAAGCCGACGCCGGTGACGATTGTCCATGTGGATTATCCCCGCCGCTCTGCCGCCAAAATTACCGAGGCATACTTCAAGCTGCCAAGTACAACTGACTACAACGGCATCTACAAGGGCAAGTACATTGACTTTGAAGCCAAGGACAATCAGCTGCTGACAGCGTTTCCTTTGAAGAGTATTCATCCCCACCAGATTTCACATCTGGAAGCCGTGCTGCGCCATGGTGCCATTGCCTTTGTGATTGTGCGCTTTGTACGGCTGAATGAGACGTTCTATTGTCCAGCTGAATCGTTTCTGTCCTATCTTCACCGGGCAGACCGTTCTTCTATCCCCCATGCATGGTTTGTGAAGGAATGTTATCTGATTCCTTCTTCGTATACAAAGCCTGTTGATTATCTGCAGATTGTAGACAGGCTCTATTTCAGTAAAAGGAGTACGACATGAGAAAAAAGAAAGAGAAAGATCCAAATATGCACATCCAGAAAAAGAAGTTTGACTGGTTCAGCTTTCTTACCGTGCTGCTGGCGGTGCTGGTTGGCTTTGAGGCAGTGATTGGCACGGCCGGGATTGTGACGGTCAATGCCATGCTCAAAGACAAACCGACGTTGAATATTGAGGAACTGTATTCGCAGGAATCGACCCGGATCTTTGACAAGGACGGCAACCAGATTTCCGACGTTGGCCAGACGCTGCGTGAGAATATCACGTATGATGAGATTCCGGAATCTCTGATTGATGCCTTCCTTTCGATTGAGGACTCCCGTTTCTTTACGCACAATGGCTTCGATGTGGCAAGATTTGCCGCAAGTGCCGTGCGCAATCTGAAGAGCGGTTCTGCCTCTCAGGGTGGATCAACCTTCACGATGCAGCTGGTCAAGCTGACTTACTTCTTTACCGATGATGGTTCCACAACTGCCAACCGTGATATTGAATACAAGGTGCAGCAGATTGCATTGGCAATGGAGCTGGAGAAGCAGGCCAGCAAGAAGGAAATCTTTGAGCTGTATCTGAACAAGATGAACTTCGGGGGTTCGGGCAATATCCGCGGTGTTGAAAAAGCAGCAGAGTATTACTTCAACAAGCGTGTCACCCAGCTGAATCTTGCTGAGAGTGCCCTGCTGGCCGGCATCATCAATTCTCCTTACTACTATGATCCGATGAATTATCTCGACTATTCCACCCAGCGGCGCAATCAGGTGCTGGATATGATGCTGCGGCATGGCTACATCACCCAGGAAGAACATGATCTTGCCAAGAGCATCAAGGTAGAAGATCTGCTGTATGATCACAGTCAGGATACAGCATCATCCGATGCCGATCCAAACCAGGCATATATCGATCAGGTTCTGACGGAAGCACAGACCATTACAGGTCAGGATCCGCTGACCATTGCCATGGATATTCAGACAGCCATGGATCCTGATGTGCAGAATGAGAGCTATCAGATCTGTGCCGGCAATGTCGATAGCATCGCCTATCCAAGCGACAACATGGAGGTCGGCTTCATCACTGTCAATAACAGCACCGGTGAAATCATTGCCATTGGCGGCGGCCGCAACTACACGACAAGCAATTCGGCAATGCTGCTGAACCATGCGACCAGTGCTTATCACAACCCTGGATCCTGTGTAAAACCGTTCTTCTCCTATGCCCTCGCCTTTGAATATCTGGGCTGGGCAACCAGTCATGTGGTTACCGATAAACCTGTTGGTTCCAGTTCGTGGGTATTCCAGAACTTTGACGGTGTTTACCATGGTGATGTCACACTGGAATATGCGATCCAGACTTCCCTGAATACGCCTGCCATTCAGGCTCTGCAGGAAGAAATTTCCAAAGTCGGTCTGAATACCGTTGAAGATTATTTCCAGTCACTTGACTTCTCACAATATAGTGCCAGTACATTTGATCTGTCCTGGGCGATTGGCGGCAACCAGTTCACAACCAATCCGGAGGAAATTGCCGGTGCAACATCCATGCTGTATAACGGCGGCAAGTACATCAAGCCGCACTGCATTACAGGCATCACCTACCGTTCCGGCTTCCAGGATCCGATCACGGTATCTGATCTGGATGATTATCAGCCAAAGCAGGTTCTCTCTGATGCGGCTGCGTATCTGTCCGCATACATGATGAACAAAGTTGTCAATTCTTCTGAGTACAACTATGCGCAGATCCTGAAGCGTGATTATCAGACATTTGCCAAGTCCGGCACTTCTGACTATGGCGATGCCGGTCTGGAATATGGCATTCCGGAGGGTGCGCGGAAAGACAAGTGGATGACGTGTGCGACCAGTGAATATACAATTGCCGCATGGAATGGTTTCGATAAAGCCGATGCCAATGAGACATCCTACTTCACGGATGCCTGGGACAGCCTGAATATTCCGGGCAAGATCTGTTCTGATCTGCTGGATACGATGTATTCAGATGGTTCTGCCCCTGCTGATCTGACCAAGCCGGATGATGTTGTTGAGATTACCCATATTAAGGGTGTCTTCCCGTATGTCAAGACAATTGACGGTATGGACAGCAAGTACATCACCACCGGCTATGTCAAGAAAGGCTATGAGACACTCGCTGATCCGGAAAAGGCAAGCTCAATCTCTGATCTTTCCAGCTTCACTGCTTCAATGGCGGATGATGACAATACGATCCAGTTCAACTGGGCAGCGTATCCAGATACAAGCAAGCTGACCGTTGCTTCAGGGACCAAGGACATCTCACTGAAAGATGGCAATACTGTCATCAAGGCGGCGACCGGTACCCGCATGTTTGATTATTCATGGGTATACGGACCGATTCAGTACAAGGCAACGGTATCGCAGAATGGCAATAAGCTGGCTGAGATTGCGACTTCTTCGGAAAACTATACACAGGCAATTGACAACCTGGAACCGGAGACGGAAACACAGGTCTGCGGCTATTATGGCTATGAGAAGCTTGGCGGTGACGGCCAGCAGGTATGTACAACCTTTACCTCACCGGAAGCCAAGTTTACCCTGCCGACATCTGGTACTTATGATGAAATCAAAGCATGGCTGCAGACCAATGGCCTCAGTGTGAAGAAGATTTCAGAAGAACATACAGATGGCAAGGAAACGGTTGGTCAGGTAACCATTACGGATGGATCCGGCAATGATGTGACCGGGCAGAAGCTCAAGCGCAGTGCCTTCAGCAGCTGCACAATTACCGTGATTGCGGATTAACGGCAGACAAATTCCAGACTCCCCTGGCATACGGCCAGAGGAGTTTTTTTGCATGAAAAAAGACTTCCTGTCTGGAAGCCTTTCATTTGCTCATTTTGCTTTCTTGCGAAGATACAGACAGATGCCTGTAAAGGGACACTGCCTGCATGCCGGGTGCTGGGCATGGCAGAGGTAGCGGCCAAAGAAGATCATCTGGTGATGGGCCTGAATCCATCTGTCACGAGGAATCTTGCGTTTCAGTTTGCGTTCCACATCTATCAGGCTGTCATCCGCTTTGGCAAGGCCCAGTCTTTTGGCAATGCGGTTGACATGGGTATCTACTGCCAGAGCCGGGACATTGAAGCATTCTGACAGAATGACATTGGCACATTTGCGGCCAACCCCTGGCAGAGAAGTCAGATCCTTCATATGATCCGGTACTTTGCCGTCAAAGCGGTTCACGATGCCTTTGGCCATGCCTTGTATGGATCTTGCCTTATTGCGGTAAAGGCCAAGCGACTTGATGCAGTCCGCAATCTCATCCAGACTGCCATTGGCCAGCGTATAGACATCCGGGTATTTGGCAAACAGCGCTGGTGTAACCCGGTTTACCGATGCATCGGTTGTCTGGGCAGACAGCACCACTGCCACTGCCATCTGATAATTGTCCTCATGAACAAGCTCACAGCGTGCATTGGGAAACAGTTTTCCCATTTCATCCAGAATTTCCACTGGCGTCATATGTTCCATCAGTGTGACAGCTCCCATTCCATCTTCTCAGCGGTCATGCCTTTCTTCTGCCAGTCAGAAAGAATCTTGTCAACATAGGCAATGGACAGCTGCTGGTAGGCACTGGCCTGCCGCAAAGCATACAGGATCAGCCGCTTGTCAATGGTCCGGTTCCACTCACTGATCTTTTCCATTTCCCTTGGATTCAGTGTGCGGCCGAATTCTGTCTCAAACGCATCAAACAGCGACGCATCCATCAATCCTGCCTCTTTGGCGGTATCTGCCTCAAACAAACCATCCAGACTCCAGACAACCCCGCTGCGGCTGACCTTGATTTCCAGATACTTTCTGGCACACAGCAGAGAAACAGCTTCATCCACTTCTTCCTTTTTCATCTTCGTCTTGGCAGCCAGGCTCTCCATGGTGACAGGAATCCTTTTTTCATTGTTGAAATCAATCACCAGGACAAGAATTGCCTCCTGGGCAGACAGATCCAGCAGCTCGAGATGGTCCAGAATCCAGTCACGGTGTGAAACAAAACGTTCCTGATACCACTTCATAACCAAAAAACTGACTCAGCTTTCATAGCGCTGCTGCGGCTGATCCGCCCACAGTTCCTCCAGACGATACTGCTTTCTTGTCTCTTCGGTAAAGATATGAACGACCACTTCACCAAGATCCAGCAGCACCCATGTACTGCCCGAAGTTCCTTCTCTGCTCTTGACTTCATATCCCTGCTTTTCAGCTGCATCCTGCACATAGTCAGCCAGGGCATTTGCCTGGCGTACATTGGCAGCAGTGGCAATGACAAATGCATCCGTATACGGTGATACAGCTCTCATATCAACCGTGACAATATCCTTTGCAAGCTTATCGCTCAGCGTTTTTACTGTTAAATCCAAAAGCTCAGACATCCAAGCCCTCCTTTTCTTCCCTGTATGCCTTTGATTCCTGCATGATTAATGCCGCAGCCTGATCCAGATCCTGCAGGGCAAGATTCATTTCCTTTGTTGTGTCATAGCCGCGTCCCGGCTCAATCTTATCCGCAATATACAGCACCTTGTCCAGATCGCTCTGGCCATCTCCCAGCGTATGATGAGCTATGGCATGCAGGATACGATCATCATGCAGATCAAGCTGCTGGCGGCAGAAAACAACCGCTGTATAGCTGTGCCAGATCTTTGGTGACATCGTAAGCCACTCTGGCATATCTCTGGCAATGACCTTTCTGCTTTTCGCATCGGACCATGCCTTGGTCACATCATGCAGCAGGCCTGCCTTGTATGCTTCAAGAGGATCCAAATGATGGGCAATGGCAATGGTTCTGGCTGTTTTCGCGACCCCAACGGAATGTGTATAGCGGTGCGGCTTGCAGTTCGCCCTGGCAACACACTCATAGTACCAGCCGTTTTCATTCATGATCTGGCGGACAGCTTTAGGTGCCAGAAAGAAACTGCCGGTACGCACCTTCTCTTCATCTTTTTCTGCATCATCATACGAATAGACTTTATCTTCCTTGCGTACCTGATCACACAGTTCCAGATGTCTGTAAGGCGCTATGGCTGTTTCCAGCATCTTTCTTCTTGCAGCCATGGTGCATATGCCATTGCCAAACGGCACCAGAAAGAGTGTGGAAAGTCCATGCTTTTTGACAAGATGCTTGGCATAGTCCAGCTCAGAAGAAGTGATGGGATCAAAGGGACAGATCAATACAGCTTTCTTCATGGCAGCAGGATCACCGGCTCCTTTGCCTTCTTATACAGAATGATGGTACGGCCAATGATCTGCACAACCTCACTTTTTGTATGCATGGCCAGATCAAACGCAAGTTCTTTCAGGTCATCATTCGGACATGTCTTTAATACACTGATCTTGACAAGTTCTCTTGCTTTCAGCGCTTTGCCAACCGTATCAATGAGTGTATCACTGAGGCCATCTTTGCCAATCTGAAAGATTGCCCGCTCTGTCTGCGCCAGAGAGCGCAGATAGGATTTCTGTTTTCCATTCAGCATCTTATTACAGCATCGCCTTTCTAAACGTTACATTCACATCATCAGGTGCCATGACGCGCACCCCGTCCATCTGTCCGGACACACACATCCAGCCAAGACCGCCGATCACGGCATCCATCTTGGCCATATGCTTGCCGGAAGACACTGTGCGGAATTTCTTCTGCAGCGGTACCGGCACAAATAATTCACCATAATGTTTTTCGAACAGTTCCTGGGCATGGTCTGCCTTGCAGCGGTGAATTCCAAGGCCATCCGACAGATAGAATACCGCAGTGGCATGATCACAGCCAAGTACATCAAAGCGGGCCAGGCCGCCGATGATGAATGACTGATCCCTGTTCACCTGGTAAATCTGCGGCTTGATGGTTCTGGCAGGCAGAATGGTCTTGAGGTCTTCTTCCCTGACATCCATCAGGATACTGCCGGTGATTTCAATACCCGGTGTATCAATGTATGTCTGTCCATCAATTTCCAGACGGTTGAAATCAAGGGTTGTACCGGGATAGCGGGAACTAGTCAGCAGAGTCTTGCCAAGCATATTGTTGAGCAGTGTACTCTTGCCGGCATTTGCCCTGCCCATGACAACAACATCACGGCCATGGGCATACATATTCACGGCATCTTTGATTTCCTGCACACCCTGCCCATGCAGGCGGGAAGTCAGAATCAATCCCTTGATGTGAATGCCCTCTTCCTTCAGTCTGGCAAACACAAACCTGGCAACCTTTTCATGATTCAGTGTATCCGGCAGAATATCGCGCTTGGCGGCCACCATGATGATGTCATCTGTATTGATGCGCCTGTTCAATGATGGAATCAGGCTGGCCTCAAAGTCAAACAGATCCACCACCCACAGAACAAGTGCGTTCATGGAAGCAATTCTATCCAGAACCGTATCAGGATCAATGCCTTTGCGCATGGAAACCGTCAGGTCATCATAATGCATCAGGCGGAAGCAACGCTGGCAGTATTCGCTGTCTTTTTTCGGGGTATAGCCCGGGGCGGATGGGTCATCATACTGCAGTGTGATGCCGCATCCCTTACAATTTGCCATAATATTCTCCTCTTTGTGGAATGTGATGGTCCAGATGCTGCAGAATGCCTGCCATCATGCGGTTCATTCTGCCAAATATATGATCTTTTTCAGACAGCGGATCAACCAGAATCGTCAGCATTCCCATCTGGTTGCCGCCAAAGATATCCGTCAGAATCTGATCACCGATCACAGCTGTTTCCTGCGGGCGGCAGTGATACCTGCGCAACACTTTCCTGAATCCACGCGGCAGCGGCTTCAGCGAAAAAGGATAGCAGGCAATCTGCAGCTGCTCACAGCGGCTGCGGGTGATTCTGGACACATTGTTGGAAACAACAACCGGCATGATTCCTTCTTTGCGCAGGGCATCAATGAAACGGTGAGCCTGTGCAGGCACAACCATTTCACAGGAAGGAATCAGCGTATTGTCCATATCAATAACAACCAGACGGATTCCGCGTGCTTTGAGCCTGGCAGGATCAATACTGCTCATATTCTGAATATAGAAATCCGGATGAAACTGGTTACCCATTTTTGACTCCGTCATCAAACAGGCTGATCTTCTCCACATCATCATGGACATCCTGTTGTTCCCCTTCAGGATAATCGATGATGCGGCACTCTTCAATTCCTTTTTGAATCAGGAAGCCCGGATGCAGATCCACAGTCTGGCTGAAACCAGTATCACTCTTTTTCAGCGGGATCTCTGATGCCGGTATTTCATGCACCGCCGGATCCGTGAAACGGATGGTACTGCCGGCATCCACGGCCATGTTACGGTACAGCACAGATGGATTGGTTTTATTCTTCTTGCAGATCAGACTGCCGCGGGCAGGTCTTGAAAGTTCTGCAATCTCTTCTATTTTGATACGCTTGAGACCGCCCATTGCAGTGGCAAACAGCACCGTGTGGCAGCCCGGATGCACGGCACATCCATACGCAAGTGCATCTTTCTGGCCAAAGGACATCGCCTTGACACCCTTGCTGCGGATGCCGGTGGATGGAATCTGATCAACACTGAACTGATAGGCATAGCCCTGCCTGGATACCATTGCCAGCTTGTCATTTTCATATACGCAGAAGGCATCCAGAAGCTGGCTTTCTGCACCAATATTCATACATGGCATCACTTTGGAATTGCGGTCCACCTTGAACAGAGATACCGGCGTCTTCTTGATATAGCCGCCGCTGGAAACTGTCACAATGGAAGCATAGGTATGGAAGTCTTTGACCAGGATCGCCGCAATGATCTTGTCATCGCCTTCAATACGGACCACTTTATTCAGATGCATGCCGATATCTTTCCATCTGCCCTCTTCAATCTGCCATACCGGCAGGAAGGCATAGTTGCCATGGCTTGTAAACAGCAGCAGTGTATCAACAGTATCACACTGCATGGTGCCCACCAGCATATCGCCTTCCTTCAGACCGGTCGGCTGATCCTGCACGGCACGGTAGGAGCGCAGAGATACACGCTTGATGTATGAGTCTCTTGAAACTGTGACAACAACGGTCTCATTGGCAATCATGGAAGTCTTGTCAATGACAAGCTGTGATACTTCATCCTCAATGACGGTACGGCGAGGATCGTCATATTCCTTCTTCACTTCGCGCAGTTCTCTGACAATCACAGCATTCAGCATCGCCGGGTTCTCAATGATGGCCTTGGTATCTTCAATCTGGTTGACAAGCTCGGCAAACTCCTGGCGCAGCTGCACGATGTCTGTATTGCTCAATCTGTACAAGCGGAGTGACACAATGGCTTCTGCCTGCGGCTCATCAAAGCCGAAGGAAGCCATGAGATTCTTTTTCGCATCTGCTTTATCACGGGAAGCACGAATGATACGGATAATCTCATCCAGGATCGAGACTGCTTTCATCAGTCCTTCGATGATATGGCATCTGGCTTCCATGCGGTCAAGCTCATAATGAGAGCGGCGCAGCACAACTTCTCTGCGGAAAGCGATAAAAGCATCCAGCAGGCCGATCAGTCCAACCTGTACCGGCCGCTTGTCAATGATGGCAACATTGTTGTAGGAGTAATAAATCTGCAGATCTGTGTTCTTGTACAGATAATTCAATACCATTTCAGCATCGACATCCTTGCTGACATCAATCACGATGCGCAGACCATTGCGGTCAGATTCATCGCGGACATCCATGATGCCGTCAATGTCTCTGGACAGACGGATTTCATCTATTTTCTTAACAAGCTGTGCCTTGATCACTTCATACGGAATCTCTGTGATGACGATCTGCTGACATGTTCTTGCATCGACGATCTGGCATTTGCCCCGTACCACGATTCTGCCTCTGCCGGTCGCAAACGCTTCCTTGATTCCTTTGGCACCCTGCACAATACCGCCGGTAGGAAAATCAGGACCGGGAATAATCTCGATCAGATCATCCAGTGTGCAGTCCGGGTTATTCAGACGGTATATAGCCGCATCCACGACCTCACCCAGGTTGTGGGGCGGCATGTTGGTGGCATAACCGGCAGCGATGCCGGTTGCACCATTGACAAGCATGACCGGAAAAGGCACTGGCAGTACGGTTGGCTCATTCTCAGTATCATCAAAGTTCGGTGCCATCTCCACAGTATCTTTGTCCAGATCATCTTCCATGACCTGGGTAACCTTGGCAAGACGCACCTCGGTATAACGCATAGCCGCAGCCGGGTCATCATCAATGGAGCCGTTGTTGCCATGCATATCAATCATCGGCAGCCGCACCTTCCAGTCCTGCGACATACGCACCATGGCATCATAAACCGATGTATCACCATGAGGATGATAGTTACCAATCACAAGACCAACCGTTTTGGCTGACTTGCGGTACGCATGATCCCAGGTATTGCCATCATGATACATGGCATACAGAATACGCCGCTGTACTGGTTTCAAACCATCTCTGGCATCCGGCAGAGCACGTTCCTGAATGATGTACTTGGCATAGCGGCCAAAACCACTGCCCATGATATCTTCAAGCAGTTCCGGAATGTATCTGGTCTTGTCTTCTATTTTTTTCTTCTTTGCCATTACTCCTCCACCTTGAAGTTATCTTCCAGCGTAAATGAAATGTTATCCTCAATCCATTTGCGGCGCTTCTCCGCTTTGTCACCCATCAGCACAGAAACACGCTTGTCGGCCATGGAATTATCATCAATGCCAACCCGGATCAGTGTTCTGCTTTCCGGATCCATGGTTGTCTCCCACAGCTGGGTTGCATTCATTTCACCAAGTCCCTTGTACCGCTGAATCTCACACTTGCCAAGTTTTCTGCGCAGTGCATCCAGCTCATCATCACTGTAGCAGTAAGTGCTCTGCTTTCCTTTTGTGACTTTATACAGCGGCGGCAGGGCAATGTATACCATGCCATGTTCCACCAATGGCCGCATATAGCGGTAAAAGAAGGTCAGCAGCAGAATCTGGATATGGGAGCCATCATCATCCGCATCGGTCATGATGATGACTTTGTTGTAGTTGCTCTCCTGCCAGTCAAAGTCAGCACCAACACCAGCGCCAAGTGTATAGATCAGGGTATTGAGCTCTTCATTTTTCTCAATATCCTGCATCGTGCATTTTTCTGTGTTCAGAACCTTTCCACGCAGAGGCAGAATAGCCTGATAGCGGGAATCTCTGCCCTGTTTGGCAGAGCCTCCGGCAGAATCACCCTCAACCAGGAACAATTCTTTGATGGAGGTATCTTTGGTCTGGGCAGGTGCCAGTTTGCCTGAAAGGACTCTTTCCTGACGTGAGGAGCGTTTGCCTTTGCGGGCATCATCGCGGGCTTTGCGGGCTGCTTCCCTGGCCTGGGCTGCTTTCATCATCTTGCGCACCAGCATGTCTGACTGGCTGCGGTTTTCTTCCAGCCAGAAAGCAAGCTTGGCTGAAACGACATCATCCACGGCACTCTTTGCCTGCGGTGTGCCAAGTCTGCCTTTGGTCTGGCCTTCAAACTGCAGAATTTCCTCCGGAATGGACACAGAAAGAATTGTCGTCAGGCCTTCCCGCACATCGGAGCCTTCCAGGTTCTTGTCACGTTCTTTCAGCAGGCCGTATTTTCTGGCAAAGTCGTTGACTGCCTTGGTGAACGCAGTCTTGAAACCAACTTCATGTGTACCGCCGTCAGGCGTACGCACCAGGTTGACAAAGGAATATGTGTTTTCCTGATAGCCATCATTATACTGAAATGCCACATCCACATGGATTCCCTGAGAATCACCGGAGAACTTTACCGGTGACATGAGCACTTCCTTGTCTTCATGCAGATAGTCCAGGAATGAGATCAGACCATCCTGATAGCAGAACACTTCTTTGGCTTCCCGATGGGGCCGCTTGTCTTCCACTTCGATCGTGATGCCTGACAATAGAAAGGCTTCTTCCCTTGCTCTTTCAGCCACGACATCAAATTTGAAATCTACAGTCTGAAAGATGGTGGAATCCGGTTTGAAGCGCACGATCGAACCGGAGCGTTTGGTCTTGCCAAGCTTCTCCAAAGGTCCTACCACAGAACCGCCTTTGGAAAACTTCATACGGACCAGCTCGCCATCATGGGCCACTTCGACGGTGAGCCACTCACTGAGGGCATTGACAACAGAGGCACCGACGCCATGCAGGCCGCCGGCTGTCTTGTATCCACCCTGGCTTGTGAACTTGCCGCCGGCATGCAGCACGGTAAAAATGACTTCCAGCGTATTTTTGCCGCTGGGATGGGTGCCGATCGGCATGCCGCGTCCTTCGTCTGCCACCGTACAGGATCCATCCTTCTCGAGTGTGATCGTAATCTTTTTGCCATAGCCGTTGATTGCTTCATCGACGGCATTATCCACAATTTCCCAGATCAGATGATGAAGGCCATGGGCATCCGTAGAGCCAATATACATGCCCGGGCGCCTTCTGACCGGTTCCAGTCCGGTCAGAATCTGTATGCTGTCATCTTCGTATTTTCCTGTCATATCTTCCTCACTTCAAACATATGGATTGTATCACGCGTTCTATGCTGACAATGCCAATATCATACCACGGCACTTCAACCATCACAGAATGAATCCCAGCCGCCACCCCAGTATGATAAAATGTCTGTCGGAGGTCGCAATATGAAAGTATTTCTTGTCATACTCATCAGCTACCTGTTCGGCTCGATCCCCTGGGGCCTTGTCATCGGCAAAGTATTTTATCACAAAGATATCCGAAAGGAAGGCTCCGGCAATATTGGCGGCACAAATGCCGGCCGTGTTCTTGGCAAGCCGGCAGCGATATCCGTTACCCTTCTGGATGCCTTTAAAGCTTTTATTTCCATGTGGATTGCCAGCATGATTGATCCAAGTGCCATTCTGCTCGCAGGACTGGCCTGTGCCATCGGCCACTGCTTCCCGGTCTTTGCCCAGTTCAAGGGCGGCAAAGCCGTCGCCACAGCCTATGGCTACTTCCTTGGCATTACCGTCTTCATTACCCACGCCTGTTTCTGGAACTTCTTCTGGCCGATCATTCTGTTCTTTGCCATTCTGTATTTCACCAGGATTGTTTCTATTTCTTCCATTTCAGCAGTTGGCATTGAAGCCATCACAAGTCTGATTGTCAACCGCAGTCATATTCTTGTCTTTATATGCCTGCTGATTCTCTGGCTGTTGATCACATACCGCCACAAGGCAAATCTGATCCGCGTCAAAAACGGCACGGAAAGCCGGATCAAATGGATGGGTGAGCGCCATGGGAACCGTTGAAGAATTTTCACTGGATATTGCCCCTTTTACACAGTCACCGCGCAAAATCTGGGTTTATCTGCCTGCTTCCTATGCATCATCACATAAGAAGTATCCGGTACTCTATATGTTTGACGGTCATAATCTGTTTTTTGATGAAGTCGCAACCTATGGCAAATGCTGGGGCATCCGCGAGTATCTCGACAAATCTGGACTGGATCTGATTGTTGTCGGACAGGATTGCAATCACATCGGCAATGGCCGCATGGATGAATACTGCCCTTTCAGGCCGGTGAAGATCAAAGGCTGGGAAGATACGCAGAAAAAAGGTGATATCACAGCAGAATGGTTTGTGAATGTCCTCAAGCCTGCAATTGAAAAGCGATACCGGGTCAGAAGTGACCGGAATCATGTTGGAATCGGCGGTTCCTCGATGGGCGGCCTGATGACAGATTACATGGCAGCCCGCTATTCAGATGTCTACAGTAAGTTTGCCTGCATATCACCGGCAACCGAGTTTGCCTATAAACGCAGCCTGTCCTTGATCAGGACTTCAAAGATTAATCCAAAGACACGTATTTACCGCTCCTTTGGTGCGGAAGAGGTCAAAAGCAGAAAGACAGAGATGAAAATGATTTCCAGGCTGATGGATCTTTCCAATGCCTTTGCGGATCATGGCTGTCTTGTGCATAACCGCATTATTGTCAATGGCGGCCATAATGAAGCCACCTGGGAAACCATTGTCCCGGAGATGATTGCCTTCCTGTTTCCTGAGCTGAATGCCTGATGGCATTCTTTTTTATGCAAGCAGGATGCCAAGCATGATCAGATACTGGGCGGGCACATAGGTTTCCATGACGCCATGGATATCGGGATTGCCAAAACGCTCCCACGCAACCAGCGTATCGGAGATGACAAAGATGATCGATCCCACAAAGGCCAGAGCAGAACCAGCAGAGGGATGCACGCTCACGCTGCACAAAGCACAAAACGACATGAAGGCAATGACACAGAGATAGATCAAACATGGCAGATGCAGCTTCTTCTCCATGCCAGGCCACAATTCGCGCATAATCATGCAGGCATAGGCTGCATAGACCGGCAGTGAAAGAAATACCAGGGCCAGGACATGAGATGGCTGGATGACATGCAGGAAATGAATGCTGTAAAACACATGGCCAAGCAGAAAAGAAACAAGGCCAACCACAAAATGGGGATCATCGTCCTTTAACAGAAACAGATCACCAATCCACCCTGCCATCAGTCCGCACAGCAGGAAAAGATCTGGATGATGATGCAGCAGTAAGCAGAACAGGACATAAATCAGGGCGGTGCATGGCATCAGCAGTCCCTTTGACCAGCGGCGGCGGCCATGGTACTTGTGATGCAGATCAAGCATCCAGAAAATAAACAAAGCGATGTGTGCAGTGATCAATCCAACAGTCAACATAAAAAGGACAGTTCTCCTGTCCTTTATTATAGACTATTCAGCATGCTGTTTTTCATGAAGACTGCGGTAATAGTTGATCAGGCAGCCATCTGCCAGGATCTCTCTTTCATCTTCACTGAGATCGCCTGTTTCCACTGTCAGCGGATCCACCTTTTCATTCTGCCATACCCATGCCTGATATGGCAGATTCTGCAGCAGTGCCTGACGGGCATTTGTGATCAGCACCCAAGCGCCTTTTGGCAGCTGTGTCCCGGCATCTGTAACAAACGGAATCATGCCCCAGTTAATACAGTTGGAGCGATAACGCTTGGTCGCATACTCTTTTGCAAAATTAGCTGCGCCGCCCAGTACTCTTTGACAGGAGGCAGCCTGTTCGCGGGCAGAACCATCTCCTGGCTTTCTGGCATAAATGGCAGAACCAATGCTCAACCCGGCAGGATCAACATGAATGCCGTGCTGGGCAAAGGCAGAAAGGACATTTTGAATCTCAGAAGCAGACGGATCATTTCTGATCTCTCTGATCTGCCTGGCCTGGCTGACGTAGTCCGGATCTCTTCTTGACAGGGTAAACTGTGCGAGACATTCCGGATTGGAGCGGAAGGAAGATGTTTCTCCGCTTGGAATCAGTTCATCTGTTGTGGTAACCGGATCATCCAGGTGGCTGACAACCTTTACAAGCAGGCTGTCTTTTAATGCCGGCTGCTGTGGCCAGTCTTTGATGTTTGGCCCAAACCGCAGCTGGTAGGCAGGATCTGCTTTCTGCCAGCCGTTATACACGCGCTTTGTATAAATAGATCCATCGAATGTATATGGCTGAATGGCAGGTGCTGCAGAGATTTCTTCATCCGCCGCAGTCAGAATGCCCTGATGCACTGCCGTTGCTGCAATGGAGCGGGCATCCATCAGGCCGACGGAAGCAAGCTGGCCCTCGGTTGGCTTGGAGCCTTCACGGTTCGGGAAGTTGCGGGTCGTATGGCGGATGGAGAATTCACCATTGGCAGGTGTTTCCCCTGCCCCAAAGCATGGTCCGCAGAATGCTTCACGGAAGATACCGCCGGCCGTGATGATCTTGTCCACGGCACCATTTTCAACAAGTCCTTTATACACCGGCATGGAATCCGGATATACGGAAAGCCGGAATTCACCGCAGCCGGTATCATGTCCGGCCAGTATCTCAGCAGCTTCATAAATGTTTTCATATGTGCCGCCGGAACAGCCGGCAATAATGCCCTGATCGACATGAATTCTTCCCTGGTCATCAATGTGGGAAACAAGATCCATCTTCACAGCACCATTGAGCTGTTTGTTTGCCCTGTCCTGTGCTTCCTGCAGATACTTGTATGGATCGCGTTTGAGCTCTTTGATTGGCAGGGCATAGGATGGATGCATCGGCAGTGCAATCATGGATGTGATTTCATCCAGATCCAGGTCAATGCAGCGCTGGTAATACGCACCATCTTCGATGCGCAGCGGCTTATATGCCTCAGGCCGGCCGTGTCTTGCAAAATAGTCCGCTGTCCTATCATCGGTTTCCCAGATTGATGAAAGACACGTTGTTTCGGTTGTCATGACATCGATGCCATTGCGGAATTCCTGCGACAATGAGGCAATGCCCGGGCCGGCAAATTCCATGACTCTGTTTTTGACAAAGCCATTGGCATAGACTGCCCCGCACAGAGCAAGCGCAACATCGTGCGGTCCAATGCCTGGTTTCACTTTGCCATGGACATAGACAAGCACCACTTCCGGCATCTTGAGTTCATAGCGGCAGTTGACAAGCTGTCTTGCCAGTTCACCGCCGCCTTCTCCGATTCCCATTGTGCCAAGGGCACCATATCTTGTGTGGGAATCTGATCCCAGAATCATTCTGCCGCAGCCTGACATCATTTCACGGTTATAGCTGTGAATGACAGCCAGTCCAGGCGGGACATAGATACCGCCGTACTTATGGGCAGCAGACAGGGCAAACTGGTGATCATCTTCATTGATCGTGCCTCCGACTGCACACAGCGTATTGTGGCAGTTGGTCAGAACATATGGCACCGGGAAACTCTTCATGCCGGAAGCACGCGCTGTCTGGATGATGCCAACGTAGGTAATATCATGAGATGTCAGGGAGTCGAAGCGGATATGCAGCAGCGATGGATCCTGATGGTCATCATGCTCACGCAGAATCTTTGCGGCAATGGTTTTCCTGACTGCTTCGTTTTGGTCATCAGGTTCTTTTATTACAGGTCTGCCATGTTCAATGACAACACCCTTGTCAATCAGTTTCATTTTCCACTCTCAATCCTTTCTGCAAGTGCTTTGGTAAAGGCTTTTGTGCCAGCTGTACCGCCCAGGTCCCTTGTGCGGTATGTACCTTCTTCCAGCAGATCCCTGATCGCGTTCTTCAGCAGTTGTGCTTTGTCATCCATACCGGCATCTTCCAGCAGCATTCCCAGTGCCATCAGAATCGCACATGGATTGGCAAGATCCTTACCGGCGATATCCGGTGCTGAGCCATGAACTGCTTCGTATACTTTGACCGTATCACTGATATTGGCACTTGGCGCAAAACCAAGGCCGCCGACAAGACCGGCACATAGATCACTGATGATATCGCCATAAAGATTTTCACTGACCACAACATCAAACTGGGATGGATCCGTGACAACCTTCATGCAGAAGGCATCGACAATCACATCATTGGCTTCGATATCCGGATAGTCTTTTGCCGCCTGATAGAACGCTTCCCGGAACATGCCATCGGTCAGCTTCATGATATTTGCCTTGTGTACACATGTCACCTTATGGCGGTGATGGCTGCGGGCATAGTCAAAAGCAAACCGTGCAATCCGCAGAGATCCTTCTCTGGTGATCACCTTGATGCCATGGGCAGTATCTGCATCATACATGTATTCAATGCCGCGATACAGATCTTCTGTATTTTCACGGACAATGACCAGATCCACATTGTCATATCTTGTCTTTACACCGGGCATGTTATGGACAGGGCGCAGATTGGCATAAGCCGAAAAATGCTGACGGATCTGCACATTGATTGAACGGAAGCCTGTTCCGATCGGCGTTGCCGTTGGCCCCTTCAGGGCATAGCCTGCCTGTTCAATTGCCTCATACAGGCCGTCCTGCATCAGTTTTCCGCTTTTCTGATAGTAGTCAGCACCAGCCTGATATGTTTCAAAGACGATGCCTGTATGCAGGGCATCTGAAACCGTCTGCACACTCTGTGCAATCTCAGGTCCAATCCCGTCACCGGGAATCAAAACGACTTTCATTACCGTCACCCTCACTTTTCTCTGTGTCTTATCTTACTCCGTTTTCATATCTTACACGAATTTTCATGCTCTTGACGCAATCTTTTTCTGAAATAAAATGTAATAAATTGGGAGGGCGAAAAATGATCTATCCAAATACACCTGCTTTGACAGATGAACAATTAAGAATCCTGTGCGATGCCTACCGGAAGGCAAATTTTATTGATCCAGAAATGTCTGAAAAGCTCGGCGTCAAGCGCGGTCTGCGGAATGCGGACGGTACGGGCGTACTGGCTGGTCTGACCAATATCTGTGATGTCCAGGGCTATACACGGGATCAGGATGGAAACATTGTTCCCCAGCATGGCAGACTGATTTACCGGGGCATTGACCTGAATGATATTGTCAATGAGGCTGTCCGGACGGACCGCTTCATGTTTGAAGAAGTACTGTGGCTGCTGCTGCTTGGCACTTTGCCAGACAAGAAAGAGCTTGCATTCTTTCAGCATCTGCTGGAAAGCCACCGGGAACTGCCGGATGGATTTGCGGAAATGATGATCATGAGTGCCCCTTCTCCCAACATCATGAACAAGATGGCCCGCAGTGTACTGGCCATGTATGCCTATGATAAAAATGCTGAAGATACGTCTTTGGAGAATATTGTCCGCCAGTCGATCAATCTGATCGCTGAGCTGCCAACGATGATGGTCTATGCGTATCAGGCATTCCGGCATGTCTATCTGCACCAGTCCATGTATTTTCATTATCCCTGCAGCGGCCAGTCCACTGCCGAGCATATTCTGTCTACGTACCGTGCTGATCAGAAGTTCACGCATGAAGAAGCACGGCTGCTGGATCTGTGCCTGATCTGCCATGCGGACCATGGCGGCGGCAACAATTCCACCTTTACAGACAGAGTTGTCTCCAGTACATTGACAGATACATACAGTGCCATTGCGGCAGCGATTGGTGCTCTGAAAGGGCCGCGTCACGGCGGTGCCAATCTAAGAGTCATGAAGCAGCTGGATCAGCTGCTTGCCGCAGATGTAGATCCAAACAGCGATGCCAGTGTCAAAGAAGCATTGAAAAAGATCCTGCACCGGGAGGCAGGAGATGGCAGCGGCCTGATCTATGGCATCGGCCATGCGGTCTATACTCTCTCTGATCCGCGTGCTCAGATTCTGAAGAAGTACAGCGGCCATCTGGCCGGCATCTCCGGGCATCAGAAGGAATATGACATGCTTTGCATGATTGAAAAGCTGGCACCGGAAGTCATGCAGGAAGAAAAAGGAAAATCCATGCATACATGTGCCAATGTCGATCTGTATTCTGGTCTGATTTATCGGATGCTTGGCATTGATGAAGTGCTGTATACACCAATCTTTGCATTAGCCAGAGTGGGCGGCTGGTGTGCCCACCGCATGGAGGAAGTTGAATTTGCCAATCGGATCATCCGTCCCGCCTATAAGTATGTTGGTCCTGTCCATCAGGATTACAAGAGTCTGGATGACAGATAGCAGGCATTGCATTGTTACAGTGCAATGCTTTTTTCATGCAAAAAACCGCTGTGGAATTTCCACAGCGGCATATGTACAGCCAGCAAATCAGTCCATGTCTTTCAGGAATGCCTGATAGGCACGGTATGCCTCATACACATCTGCCTTGGATACAATCTCTGCGGGAGAATGCATGTTTTCAACGGCAATGCCGGCATCCACAACGTCCATGTTCAGATTGGCAAGGATATAGGCAATCGTACCGCCGCCTCCCTTGTCAACGGCACCCAGCTCGCATGTCTGGAACATGACATGATTGTCATCCATGACTCTGCGCACTTTGGCAAAGTATTCCGCATTGGCATCATTGGATCCGGACTTGCCGCGGGCACCGGTATATTTGTTGTAGCAGATACCCTGTCCCAGGAAGGCCGCATTCTTCATATCGAAGACGGATTCATACAAAGGATCCACAGCAGCACTGACATCACTTGAAAGCATGCGGCTGTTCTGCAAAGCATCATTGAGATCGACAATGCGTGTATCACCCTGCAGATCCAGCATTCTGGCCGTAACGTCCTCAAAGAAGCGGGACTGCATGCCGGTTGCGCCGACCGAGCCGATTTCTTCTTTATCAACCAGGATGCAGCAGGAAGTCCGCTCCGGCACATTCTTTTCATCGAGAATAGCACGCAGGGATGTATAGGCACACACTTTGTCATCATGGCCATAGCCCATGATCATGGAGCGGTCAAAGCCAAAGTCGCGTGCTTCCCCTGCCGGCACACATTCCAGCTCGGCGGACAGGAAGTCATCTTCCTCGATATCATATTTTTCTTTCAGCAAAGACAGGATGTTTGCTTTGACGGCATCTTCCTTCGCATCTTTTCGGGCAATGGAGCCAACCAGCAGATCGAGATTTTCACCTTCCACTGCTTCTGCGGCAGTCTTTTTCATCTGCTCTGCTGCCAGATGCACCAGAATCTCTGTCACACCGATCACCGGATCATTGGGATCCTCACCAATCACAACCGGCACAACACTGCCATCCTTCTTACAGACAACACCATGGAGAGCCATCGGCCGGCATGTCCACTGGTATTTCTTGATGCCGCCATAGTAATGGGTATCCAGCAGAGCAAGACCATCCTTCTCATATAATGGCTTCTGTTTGATATCCAGGCGCGGAGAATCAATGTGGGCACCCAGAATATTCATGCCGGCTTTAACAGGCTGTCTGCCCATCACAAACAGCATGATGTTCTTGCCGCGGTTGATCTCATACACCTTCATGCCGGGCTCCAGCTTTTCAACTTCCTTCAGTGAAACAAACCCTGCCTCTTTTGCCAGTTTTTCACTCTCACTTGTAAATTCACGCTCTGTTTTTGCACGGCTGAGAAACTGACGGTATGCCTCATTAAAGGACGTCAGATTCTCCTTTTCCGTTTCATCCAGTTTATCCCAGACTGTTTTCATTTTGCTTTTCTCTCCTTTTCATACTGTATCTCTTCTGGTGCACCTGCTGCATTGCGCAGTGTCTTCATAAAATATGTAATACCAAGCCATTTTCCGTTTTTATAACCCGTATTTTCCAGACTGCCTTTGCGCACAAAGCCGCATTTTTCATGAAGCTGTTCTGATGCCGCATTGCCGGAAGTCACAATGGATATGATCTGATAATAGCCTTCCTCGGCAGCCTCCTGCAGGATCGCATGCATCAATTGTATGCCTAGGCCATGACCGCGTTCTTCATGATCGAGATAGATGGACAGATCAGCTGTCCAGTCATAGGCTGCCCGCGGATTAAATGTTCCAAGATATGCATAGCCTTTGATCACACCATTTTCTTCCATCACGATCCAGGGATAGCGGCTGGTAACTGCTTCAATACGCTTTGTGAATGCTTCAAGTGACAGTTCTTCTGTTTCAAAAGTAATATTCGTGTGCAGGATGTACCAGTTGTAAATGGCAAGAACAGCTGGAATATCTTCCTTTTTGATCGATCTGATCATCGTCTGTATACCTCTTCACCATTCACGACAGTCATCATGACTCTGTCCTCATCCATCACATAGAAATCGGCTGGATCTGATTCGCGCAGGCTGCCTGTAAAGCCAAGCCTATTCTGTGCATTGGCAGAAAGTGTGCTGCTGTATGGCAGCACCGGCTGAAACGGCTGATCAGATCCATAGAACAGACTGCTGTCACTTTCCGGCAGAAAGCCGCTTGTTCCAAGAACAATCTTTGCATTCTGTGCTTTTGACAGCTGCGCAGCAGAGGGAACACGATGGACAAGAATGGCATCCTGCAGAGGATTGTCCGGATACATTTCATCCTGCAATACATCGAGTGCCTGATCAACTGCGCCAGAGGATGCCGCATCAAACCAGACTGGTGTATTGAAGCGGTTTGCCATCTGCACATACAGCCGCACGGTGGCATCGTCATAACGCAGTTCCTGATCGGATGCATCATCCAGTTTCAGCAGTAAAGCGCCAATCTTAAAGAAGTCATTGCCAACATCATAGCTGTATCCCTCATCCAGGAAGGAGGCAAAATCTTCAATCTGACAGAATGAAACAAGTTCTGATACGCGGATCTTCATCTTCTGCTGATAGGACAGCTGTTCATACGCAGTCAGGACATCCTGATACGTTTCATTGGTGGAAAGAAAGTCCTCACTGCCAACGGCCGTGATCCCCTGGGAAGCTGCCAGTTCCATGCCTTTAAGCAGCCAGGTTTTGATTTCTTCAGCATCCGGTGCCGGCATGGCCTGACGGACAAGATCAACACCTGTCTGTCTGACAACACCCTTTTCCACATCAATACTGCCGGACTCCACCTTTGTATTTTCATCGATCGCACAAGCCTGCAAAGCCACACTGTTGAGTGCCATTGCCTGTCCGTCTCTGCTTAAGACCACAGCCGGCCGGTCGTTGACTGCCTCATCCAGAATGGTACGGTTAAGCTTTTCAGTATCACCATCCCAGTTGGCGCCATACAGCCATGCCTGGCTGCGGGGTGCATTGGCAAGACGTTCTGCTGCACCGGCAGAACAGTCAACACTGAGGGCATTGCGGCCCATCTGCAGCAGATGCACATGTCCGTCTGCCTTTCCCGGCAGTACGTGCAGGCCGTGCAGATCAACTTCTTCATCCGCATTGGCAAGTGCTTCCTGCATTCTTTGATCCTGAGCACAACCGATGGCAAGAATTTTTCCATCTTCCACAAGAAAGGCACCGTTTTTCTGACCTTTGATACAGCAGTTTGTGTAACCAGTTCGCATAGATTACCTCCTGAAACAAAAGCGGGATTCCCCCCGCTGATTTTATAGCCATTGAATCCGGATATCACTGTCCTGCTCAAGACCGGCAATCGAGGCAATAACATCCTGATGATCAAACGCAATGCCGCTGGACAGAATCCAGCGTGTTTTTTCTTCATCGCGGCGGTAGATGATGCCGATCAGGATACCAGTAAACGTGGACAGCGGCTCACTGGGTCCATAAACACAGGCATCCTGCCAGATTTCCTGGTTATTTCTGCCATGCAGCAGAATATAACCGGCATTGCAGGCAAGCTCCAGATCCGGCAGATACGGATGCAGACTGCCATAAGGCTGATCAATCTCTGCCGTATACTTTCTGCCAAGATATCTGCTGCCAAGCAGGCATTCCATCAGCTGTACCTTCATACCGCCGGCATCGGTTGGCACACCTGCTTTTTCAAAGCCGCAATTCTGATAGAACGCTGCCGAAGAAAGCAGTGCATTGACCGTGATCTTCTGGACAAAGTCATCCTGTGCTTCCTGTTTGATCAAGGAAAGCAGGCCGGTGCCAATGCCCTTATGAGAATCTTCCTGTCTGACAAACAGCAGTGAAACATGATAGGTTTCCGCTGTATAGGCAGCAACGCCTTCCAGTGTATCGTCAAAGGCTCCAAGCCAGACAAGCTCCTGGCCATGGTGATCCAGGAAGTCCTGAAACGAAGATACGGCTTCTGGGGACAGTGTGTGCTGCACAGACTGGGCAAATGCCTGCTGTACCAGGGCCATGCCCTGGCTGATTTCATCATGATGCAGATGGCGGTACTGCATCACAGCTCCAGATTCCTGTCATACAGGGCGACACCGCCCTTGACGATTTCTTTTTCTGCTGCCTCTGAATACCATACGGTTTCCAGCGGAACATCCTTGCTCAAAGGTATGGCAGCAGAAAGAATACCGTCCGCAATACTCTGATCCTGCTTGTCGGCTTCAATGACAAAGACGAAGCTGACTGTGCCGCCGGCAATCTTCTGTTTCAGCCAGACACGGCTGATCTCCTTTTTACCGGTGCAGTAGTCATAAACAGCTGTCACCATGCGGGTTGGATAGATCCGAGGCTCACTGTACTGTGCCTTGACTGCAGGACGTGATGGAGCCGGAGCAACCTTGGTCTGTACACCAGCCAGCATAAGTACCATGTTCTTTGGAATCACGATGTTATCAGCACCTGGATTGACGATCAGTCCCTGCGCTTTCTGGTCTTTGGCTGACAGCATTCTTGCCAGAGCCGGAATCGTGCTGACAATATGTTTTGGTTCATCTTTTGCAAAATGAATCAGCTTGGTCTTTTCAAAATCAGTAAAGACCGGGAAGAATGTCTTGCCGTCCTGCGTATTGAGAAGGAAGAACTTCATCTGGTCAGGACGGACATGTATTCTGCCCTGGGCATCCTTTGTCTCTTCAAACTTGCATGGTGAAAGCAGTTTTGCCTTTTTCAGCTCTTCACCAAGTCTGGCCTGTTTTTCAGGAGTTGATCCCTGTTTGAGCAGGCCGATGACTTCTTCCAGGCCTTCATTATGAATCGGACCGGAAATTTTGATATTTTTTTCTGCCATATTCTCATTCCCTCTTTTTCACACCTGATAAGTATACAAATTTCTTGCTTGATTCTCAATCAATGGACGCAGTGCTGCGTTATAATGAGTGCCTATGAAAAAGATTACGTTCAACGCACCGGTCATTCTGACCTTTACGCTGCTTTCTGCCGGCGCTCTGATTGCCAATACACTGACCAACGGATGGGCAAATGCCTGGATCTTCTCCATCTATCGGACTTCCTTCCGTGATCCCATGCAGTATGTGCGGCTGTTCACACATGTTCTGGGCCATGCTTCGATCGATCACTATGCCAGCAATATGATCATGTTTCTGCTGGTAGGCCCGCTGCTCGAGGAAAAATATGGTTCCAGGCGCATCCTGCAGGTGATCCTGGTAGTGGCACTGGTCACCGGACTTGTTCATCTTGCCCTGCCGGACAATACGGCCCTGCTTGGTGCCAGCGGCATTGACTTTGCTTTCATTCTGATGGCAAGCGTGACCGGCAATAACCGCGGCGGCATTCCGCTGACCATGATCATTGTTGCTGTGATCTATCTTGGCAGACAGATCTATGCCGGCATTACAGCAAGTGATAACATTTCCCAGCTGACTCATATCATCGGCGGATCAATTGGTGCTCTGTATGGGCTTGCCCTGCAGAAGCGCTGAGTGTTTCGCTTTTTTATTTCTTGAGTTTATCAAGGATCGGGCCGCCTTCAAAGAACTGTCCGTTGTACAGGACGCGGAACATGATGACACCGCCGAATTTTGTATGATGGAACAGCTTCTTTGTATAAGAAACCAGATCACCATGGCTGCCATCATCTGTCACTTCATACTGCGCTTCCATATCTGAAATCATTTTGATCAGCGTATAGCGCGGCATGGTCTGGGATGCCAGAAGACCCATCAGTTCTTTTCTCTGCACAGGCATTGCGATATTCAATACTGCCATTTTTCTCATCTCCCGGAGTATTCATTGTACAATGAAGATGCACGTGAAGATAGTATACATGCAGTTTTCATAAGCCGTCATGCATCGTTCACATGCCGTTCACAATCCGGCTCTATCATAATAAGCGTAATCGGGAGGTATTAAAAATGAGTGAGATGAATGAAAATGAAAATACAAATTCCACTGTGGATGCAGAATTCACAGAACGTCCAGCCGGTGCAGAGCCTAAGACACCCAGCCATGATAAAAAGCATACAAGAAAGAGCCATCCGGTCCTGACCATTGCCTTAAGTGCGGTGGTGGGTCTTGGCACTGGTTTTGCCGGTGGATATGCAGCAGTGAAGTCTAACAGCAGCAATGGCACAACCGTTGTTTATAAAGCAGCGCAAAGCACTGCTGCAACAACCCAGACAAGTGCCAGCACTTCCAGCAGTTCTGATCTGACAACAACCGAGATTGCAGCTAAGGCTTCACCAAGTGTCGTTGAGATTCAGGTCAAAGGTACTGCAACAAGTTATGGTATCTTCGGCGGTACATATGAAACAGAAGCGGCTGGCTCCGGTGTGATTATTTCCAGTGACGGTTATATCGTTACCAACAACCATGTTGTGGCAGATGGCAATGAATATACAGTTGTGACAAGTGATGGTACATCTTATACTGCTTCTCTTGTCGGTACGGACGAAAAGAGTGATATTGCCGTATTGAAGATTGAGGCAACCGGACTTACCGCTGCGACGATTGGTGATTCTGATACGATTCAGGTTGGCGATAAAGCCGTTGTCATCGGCAATCCGCTTGGTACACTGGGCGGCACCGTGACCGATGGCATCATTTCTGCCACAAACCGTGAAATGGTCATCAATAATGAATCCATGAACCTGATTCAGACAAATGCAGCAATCAACTCGGGCAACTCCGGCGGCGGTCTGTTCGACGGCCAGGGCAATCTGATCGGCATCGTCAATGCCAAGGATTCCGGCACAACTTCTTCCGGTACTGTCATTGAAGGACTTGGCTTTGCCATTCCGATCAATGATGCCATGAATGTCGCCCAGCAGCTGATGGAAAACGGCAAGGTTACTGACCGGGCAACCCTGGGTGTCTATGTCAAGGAGCTGTCTCAGGATACCGGGAATTACAAGGCTGGCCTGTATGTCAGTGATGTCGTATCCGGCGGCCCTGCTGAACAGGCAGGCATCAAAGCATATGACCGGATCGTTTCTGTGGATGGCACTGAGATTTCCAGCTACTCTGATCTGAGTGCAATCCTGAACAAGAAGCGTGTTGGTGATACCGTTGAAGTTGTCATTGAAAGAGATGGCTCACAGAAGACAGTTACCGTGACTCTTGGTGCCAGCGGCAACTAAGTCATCAAAGCCAGATAACAAGCTAAAAAGATGATGCGCATCTGTGCATCATCTTTTCTTGTGGTAACGGATTATGCGCGTTCAAGCGAGCGGGAAGCGACCAGTGCAACACCAGTGCCGGCCAGATCTTTCAGGATCACCTGTCCTTCTTTGACAGGTGTCGTCACTTTCGCAGTACGTACTTCATCCATGGCTTCTTTCATCAGATCCAATGGAATTTCTGATGCGGAGATAACCGGGCATACCCGGTGAATGCCCCCTTCTGCACGTACTGTTGTAGTCAGAATGCGCATCGGCCGGATGCATTCCTGTCTGGCATAGGCATCTCCCTTGGGGCAGGAATTGCCAGCCACAGAAAGGACTTTGCCATCTTCCATCTGTACGTGGATCCGGCAGCCCCGCGGGCAGCATACGCAAACAAGTTCTCTGTCTTCCATCACTGATCCTCCTTTACGCTGAATACCAGATTGCCATCCAGACCGGCAAGCTCTTTGCCGGTGATGACCATGCGCTCCATTTCAGAAGGCATCAGTTTGTGCTTCTGCATATGGCGCAGCACCTTATCACCGCAGCGTACTTCCAGGGTGCCTGTTTCCATCGGCTTTCTGACCCGGAAGAAGAATTCAACGTTGTCATTGATATCACAATGCACGCGTGCCGGCACTACATAGCCGATGCCATCACCCGGTTCTGTTTGATATTCTGTACCCGTTGGTGCCTGCTGTTTCAGATAGCGGACAGCACCTAGCGCAGCACGTTTTGCCTGCAGAGAAACATAGTCAACCAGATCATGGACATGCAGACCATTGCCGCAGGCAAAGATGCCAGGCACACTGGTCATGTATGTATCATCCACAACCGGTCCCTTGATGCGTGGATCCATCCTGATCCCGGCTTTTTCAGCCAGATGATTCTCCGGAATCAGACCGACGGACAGCAGCAGTGTATCTACATCGAAATACTGCTGGGTGCCCGGGATGGGCTGACGGTGGTCATCGACCCGTGACAGCTCAATTTTCTCAAGTCTGTCTCTGCCATAGACACGAGTAACTGTATGGGAAAGATACAGCGGAATATTGAAGTCTTCCAGGCACTGTTTCATATTACGGGGAAGTCCGTTGGAGTATGGCATGATTTCTGCAACACCATAGACCTTTGCGCCTTCCAGTGTCATTCTTCTTGCCATGATCAGGCCGATATCGCCAGATCCCAGGATGAAGACTTTTTTGCCTACAAGGTAACCGTCAATGTTGAGATAGCGCTGTGCCTGTCCGGCTGTATAGATGCCGGCAGGTCTTGTGCCCATGATATTGACGCCGCCGCGCGGTCTTTCATAGCAGCCGACTGCCAGGATGATGGCATCCGCCTGTACCGTGACATAGCCTTCTTCTGCATTGACGTATTCGATGGTACGGTCCGGGTGCAGTGCGGTCACCATCGTGTTGAGCTTGAAGGGAACATTCAGCTTCTTTGCCATGTTTACATACCGTTCCGCATAGGCAGGACCGGAGAGCTGTTCATGGAATGTCTGCAGACCGAAGCCATTATGGATGCATTGTTCCAAAATGCCGCCTGGTTCACTGTCCTTTTCAATGACGACAATATCTTCGATGCCGTTTTCCTTCAACGTTACTGCAGCGGAAAGGCCGGCACTGCCTCCGCCGATGATTACAGCCTGATATTTCCTCATTATCGGTTCTCACTTTCCAGGATTTTTGACTTTTCGCCATCCAGAACAACTTCCAGTGGTGATTCTTTCAGCTCGCGGGCAAGAATTTCTACAACGCGTGGTTCACAGAAACCGCCCTGGCATTTGCCCATACCCGGACGTACTCTCTTCTTGACGCCTTTGACGCTGCGTGCACCGCACACAGCATGGATGCAGTCAGCAATCTCACCTTCGGAGATCTGCTCGCAGCGGCAGATGATGCGGCCATAGGCAGGATTCTTTGCAATGGCTTCATTGCGCTGCTCTGGTGTCAGTTCTGCCATCACCAGCGGCCGTTTCCTTGTCATCACGGCATCGGGATTCTTTTCAAGAGACAGATGTTTTTCAACAAAATTGGAAATCACATATTCAGCAACAGCTGGTGCACTGGCAAGGCCAGGTGATTCAATAGATGCCACATCCACAAAACCCGGGGCATCTTCATATTCCTGAATGACAAAGTCCTTGCTTGAAGAGCTTGGACGCAGGCCTGCAAATGTGCGGATGGCATGCTGGAATGGCACATTCTTCATTGTCTTATTGATCTCTGTGCGGACATAATCCAATCCCTGCACAGTATTCTCATTGTCATCAGGGTCATCGCAATAGTCACTGTTCGGTCCCAGCAGTACATTGCCATATACAGTTGGCACTGCCAGAACGCCCTTGCCCTTTTTGCCAGGCACCGGGAAGATCACATGGTGGACAAAGTTCGTATCCTGATCCAGGACATAGTATTCACCGCGTCTTGGTGTGATATGATACGGAACCTTGCCGGATACCATGCGTGCAATGGTATCGGCATGCGTGCCGCTGCAGTTAATAACCATCTTTGCATCAAAGCTGCCCTGGTTTGTTTCTATGGTAAAGAAGCCATCCTTCTTTTCGATGTTCCGTACTTCTGTATCCAGCTTCAGTTCTGTGCCGTTGCCAATGGATGCCTGCATGGCCGCAATGGCAACTTCCCATGGATAAATGACAGCTGTTGTTGGAAAGCTGAGCACCTTGGTGACAGCATCAGAGAGATTTGGTTCTTCTGTTCTTGCCTGTTCACCGCTTAAGAACACATGTGTGATGCCGCGCCGCTCTGCCCGGTCGGCAAGCACATCCAACTTTTCTTCTTCCTCTGGTCCCACAGCCGCAATATAGGCTCCGACAACTTTGCGCACACAACCTAGATCTTTCGTCAGTTGCTCATACATTCTGGCACCCTGCACATTGAGTTTTGCCTTCAGGGTACCGTCTTCCGGATCGTATCCGGTGTGTACAATGGCAGAGTTTGCCATGGTTGCACCATCCGCGATATCGTGGCAGCGTTCCACTGTCAATACATTCAGTTTGTACTGGCTCAGGCGGTATGACAGCAAAGATCCCGTAATGCCAGCGCCAATCACAATGACATCGTACATAATGATTCCGTCCTTTCAAATTCTCTCTGCGTATTATTATAAGAAGTTCCAGTCGCCTTTGAAAGTGCTTACATTGAAACAGATTTAGTCAATTCTGCCAGAATGACAAAAGCAGTGCCGCTCTCAGCACTGCTGTCTGTTTTTAACAAATGTCGAGATCGCTGGTGTGAAGCCATCCCTTGCCAGTATTTCAATTTTTGCAACAATTTCATCCGGATTGCGCCGCATGCCATCCTTCACCCATGACAGAAGCATCCCGATCAATGCATGTTTATAGAAGTCTGCAACAAGCTTCTTGTCCTCTTCTTTCAGCAGCAGCCCGGCTGAAGTGTCATTGATTGCATTGATAATCAGATTTTCCATGATGCTGTACAGGAAATCCTCAATGTGTTCCCGCGAGATCGAGCGGAATGTCTGCTCGACAAAATCTTTCTGGTTCTGTACGGCATGGAACAATTTTGCCAGGCCTGTCTGCCATGTCTCAATCGTATTATCATTTCCGATTGCCCGCATGGTTTCCCGGTAGTAAATATCCTCAATGAGTTCATAGATATCATGATAGTGGTAATAAAATGTCTGCCGGTTGATGCCAACAGCAGTGGTCAGATCAGAAATTGTAATTCTGGAAAGCGGCTTCTCCTTCATTTTTGCACGGAGGGCTTCCGCAAGCTTCTCCTTTGTGTCCATATCAGTTCTTCTCTCTGTCTTTTACCTGTATTTTAGCAGAATATTCTCTGAGCGGAAACGAATCGTCAACAGTTCGTTTCCCAATGTTGAGTAAGGATTGACAATATTGCCGGATTTGAAGAAAATATGAACGATATCAAAGGAGCGTGAAATCATGATTCAGTCAACAGAAATCAAACCAGGTCAGTGTTTTGTCTGGGATGGAGAACTTTACCAGGCAATTACGGTTGACCGTAATAAAACAGCCATGGCAAAAATGAAGGTTGCCATCAAGGTCAGAAGTCCAAAGACAGGTGTTGTCAAGGAGCTTGGCCTGCTTGGTTCCGACCGTGTCGAAGAAGCTAATATCGACAAGCGTGAGATGCAGTATCTGTATGATGCCGGTGAAACACTGTGCTTCATGGATACAGAAACATACGAGCAGATTGAGATTCCAAGCGACCGTCTGACATGGGAGAAGCAGTTCCTGACAGAGAGCATGATGGTCAAGGTTGAATTCTACAATGGTGAGATCCTTGGCATTGAGCTGCCTGACAAGGTCAACCTGAAAGTTGCCGAAGCCGAAGCTGCTGTCAAAGGCAATACAGCAACAGCTGCCCAGAAGAATGCCACTCTGGAAACAGGTCTGGTGATCAAAGTTCCGCTGTTCATCAATACTGGTGATACGGTGGAAGTTTCCACTGCTGATGGCAAGTACTGCGGCCGTGCATGAGCATCCCAAGCGGATGCTTTTTTTTGGGTGCAGGCATGCAGCGAAAGAAAAAAGCCACTCAGACGAGTGACTTATTCATGGCGCAGGAACAGGGATTTGAACCCTGGCACCGTGTTACCGATCTACAAGCTTTCCAAGCCTGCCCCTTCAACCACTTGGGTATTCCTGCATGTGGTCTCATTAATGACGCTTGTTAATGATACCATAGTTTTTAGAAAAGGAAAGAGAAGATTTCAGGAAATCAGCTCACCTACCGGTTCGCTCTTGGGCAGGTGGAGCTTGCTGCGCAGTTCTTCTTCCCCTTTTTCAGCACGTTCCAGCATGCTGTAATCAAACATGCGGTCATATGGCATGATGTCCATCATATCCTCTACAGCGGCCTGATACAGCTCATGGGCAGCCTGCAGGTTCTTCTCCATGCCGATACCGTCTTTCATGCAGTCAGCTATTCTGACATATACAAACGGCTCATCCAGGCTCTCTTCCTGGGCATCATTCTTTTTCAGAGCCTGCAGATACCACTGGGCCGCTTTTTCTTTGCTCTGGGCAACAATGCCATCCATGCCGCTCCAGTAATAATCGCCGACTTTCAGCATACCGGGAATGCAGCCTGTTTCTGCCGATTTCTGGTAATACTGAAATGCCTCTTCAGTATCTTTATCTGTGCCGGTCCCGTTTTCATAGCACTCTCCCATCCGGAACATCGCATAGCTGTTGCCCAGCGAAGCTGCTTTGCGGTAAAAGCGCATTGCCTCTTTATGATTTGACTTCATGCCAAGTCCGCTGTAATACGCATCACCTACGGAACAAAGCATGACACTGATATTCTTATTTTCTGTCATTTCTTCCATACGGTTGGTATTGTAGCAGGGCTCTTGCGGAAAGCAACAGAAAATGACCAGATCATTCTTAAGGTGATGCACCTCAGACATGACTGACAAAGTTTTCCAGATTATGCACAATCACACGCAGAAACTGCATCAGCTGCTGTGCCTTGCTGTCATCCAGTCCCTTTGCTTCAACCTGATTCAGATCAGACAGTGCAACATCAATATCATGACTGAGATCCTGGCTGCGGGATCCTGTCTTGATGTGGAAGCTGTTCATGATTTCCACATGCAGCAGATGCCTGGATACCAGCTTCTGCACGCTGCCTGCTGTGGCTGCATAGGACAGACCGGTGAAATCCATGATTTCCCGCATGGTGGAGAACATATTGGAGTTGCGCACAGCTTCAAAGACAAGGACATCTTCAAGATCGAGATTGTTCTTGATCGCCACGGTATTCAGCTGGGTCTCATAGGCTTTGCGCAGATAGAACAGCAGCACTGCATAGTGAAAGCTGCCATCGGTGCGCCATACAGCCTGCACTGTCTCTTTGCCGAGCTTCATGGTGCCTGGTGCCATCGGCATCACCAGATCATCAGAGGCGGCGGAAACAAGATAGCCGGCAATTTCTGGGCGCGAGCGGCGGTATTCTTCTTCATTCAGAACGTGGCGGAAAAAGGCATCATAGTAAGAAAACACCAGTGATCTTGATTGCAGCATGCGGCTTGGTGAAAGGCTCTGGGTGACCAGTGACCCTTCGGTTTTGACATAGTAATACACCGGGATCTGCAAAGGTGCAATGGCATGGCAGTGCAGCAGATATTCCAGATTGAAGATGAAATCTTCACAATAGCTGACCTTGGGATCCATCTGCAGATGATACTTCTGGATAATGTCATTGCGGTAAAGCTTGTTCCAGAGAACACCATAGTAAAAGTCAGCCGGAGACAGCTTCATGCAGTCGGCATATTCCTCCAGAGTCAGCACATCATCGGATATAATGGATCCTTTGCGTGCCACCTTGGTGCCAACAACCCGGTAGAAATCTGCCACGACCATATCCGCATTGCTTTGTTTGGCACAGCGTACCAGCTCCATTGTCGCATTGGACGCAATCCAGTCATCCGCATCCAGAAACTGAATATATGTCCCCTTCGCCCTGGCAAGACCGTTGTTGCGGGCCGTGGAAACACCGGCATTGGCCTGGTGGATCACAACAACACGTTTGTCTCTTTGTGCATAATCGTCCAGAATGGATGGGCTGTGATCCCTGGAACCATCATCCACGCAGATGAGTTCAAAATCCTGATATTCCTGGTGCAGTACGGAATCAATGCACCTCACAAGATATTTTTCAGCCTGATAAACCGGCAGAATGATACTGACTTCCGGCATAGATTCACTTCTCCTTTGCTTTTTGTATGCCTTACTATGGTATCACAGCCCTGCCGGCAAAGAAAAAAGCATCCCACGCAGGAATGCTCGTTTTATGAATCATCGATCAATTGTCATGGAAGCCATCCCATACAGGTTTGCCTGTATAGGTCATCGGCTTCAGCTGTCCGCGCAGCACAGCAAGGGCTGAAGCAACCATAGACTCATGTTCAAACTCGCCTGGATAAGCCTGAATCGGCGCAATCCATTCACAGTGTTCTTTCATATAATCCGTGACGCCAGGAATACGCAGCAGGCCGCCTGTCAGCAGAATGGCATCCACGTGGCCTTCCAGCGGTGCTGCCATCATGCAGATCCACTTGGCACACTGATACTCCATGGCTGTCCATACGCGCGCTGCCATCTTGTCGCCTTTGCGCACCTTGTTATAAAAGATATCTGCTGAATCGGAAGTACCAAACCAGGAAGACAGTCCGCCTGCCTGTGAACAGAGCTTTCTGACCTCAGATTTATCCTTGTCAAACAGATAATCCAGTACATCCGTCACGGCCATGGAACCCATTCTGGTTGGTGTGAACGGACCTTCACCGCCGCCGGCATCATTGCCGTCAATCATGCGGCCATGCTTATGACAGGTAATGGAGATACCGCCATCAATATGGGCAACAATGAGATTGAGATCTTCATACTTCTTGTCAATAGATGCAGCATAGCGGCGGGCTGTTTCCTTGGCATTCAGCACATGGGCAGTCGCTCTTCTGTAGATGCCTTTGACACCCGTGATACGGGCCTCATCACACAGTTCATCCACGACAGGCGGATCCACCATCAGGGCAATACCGCCATACAGCTTCTGAAACTCATACGCCATCTGGACGCCAAGCATGGAACTGTGATAGAAATGTCCCTTGACTTCACGTGTATCATCCACGAGCTTCTGATCAATGGTATAGCAGCCGGAAGCACATGCATAGCATGGTCCGCCTCTGCCAACCACAGCATCAATATGATGCAGGTCAACATGAGAATCCTGAAGGAATTTGCGCATGACATGCATGCGGTAATTCAGCTGATCATTGATCGTCGGAAATTTCAGCAGCTCAGAACTGTCATGAAATACACTTCTGGAAAGGACGCATTTCTCATTTTCAAACAAAGCAATCTTGGTAGAAGTAGATCCCGGATTAATGACCAGGACATGATAAACTTTTTCTTCATCCGCCATTTCTTATTCCTCTTTCCTCAACGTCTTCTATTATATGACACAAAGCATTCCAAAACTAAAAAAGATCAGAGTGCCCCTTTGGCAAGGAATGCATCAAGCATTCTTGCAAATTCTGCCGTAGGCATGACCTGATCATTTTTTCTATTATTCGGATCCTGAATCACAACAATATCCGGCTTGATCTGAATGTGATAATACATACCATTGATTTCCGTCATCGCCCAGCGGTGATGCATGACAGCCTGCACTTCATGGGCATAATGACTCATATTGCATTGTTCCTTTGTAAGAAAATCATTCATACGCTACCTGAGGAAACCGGTTTTCCTTTACCGGTTTTTATTATAAGAATTGCAAAGGAAAATGCAATGGAAACGTTTCATTCTGCGCAGTGAAACAGGTTGAATTCGGATGGCTGAAAGCGCGGGCATACGTTTTCAGTGGTTGCGATGACACTTGATGCGAGTCTTGTTCCGATGCGGCATGCCTGGGCAAGTGTTTTGCCATAGGTCAGGCCGATAGTAACACCGGCAAAGAACGCATCACCGCAGCCGGTTGTATCCACCACAGCAGTACGCTGAGCAGGTACGATGCCATATTCCCTGCCATGGCATGCATAGACTGCCCCCTGTGCGCCCATGGTGACAACCATCTGCCTATAGCCTGCCTGCTGCACCTTGCGGCAGATCACCGGTGCAAGCTCTTCTGGCTTCATGCCGGCATAATCTTCTGAAAACAAAAGTCCTGCCTCTTCCTGGTTGCAGACAACACAGTCCGTGCACATCATCAGATCGCGGCGTTCCATGGCAATGGACATATTGGAGACAAGTGCATAAACCTTCTTGTTATACTTATCTGCCAGTGCAAAGATTGCTTTGAGCAGATCAGCTTCCATATCAATCTCAACAACCACACTGTCACATTTGGAGAAGATTTCATCGCCATGTTGTTTCAATGTTTCGCTGATGGCAGAGAGATCCGGCCGCTGGGAGATGGAACCAACCACATCTCCTTCTTCATTAAAGATTGCCAGCCATTTGCCCAGGCCCCCATCGCGCTGAACAATATAGTCTGTATTGACCTTATGGCGTTTCAATTTCGCAATAATTTCTTCTGAAGCGGATGAATGATCCAGCACTGAGACATAAGTTGGCTTCAGTTCCACATTGGCAATATCTTCAGCTACATTGCGGCTGACACCGCCCTGTACCTCAACAACCTTGCCGGCATTGCGGCCATCTGCCACATACTTTCCAAATGGATATCCCTTGATATCCATCAAAGAAGCTCCGAATACAACAATTCCCATATGCACGCCTCCATCAATGGAGCCGATTATACACGAAACAAAGATACATGACAAAATGAAAAAAGCTGCCCGCAGGCAGCTCATGTGTTCTCAGTTGGTATTGCCTTCACGCACACCGGTGATGGCAAACAGAACCCACTGGGCAATGTTTACGGTATGATCGCCAATACGCTCGAAGTATTTGGCAATCATCAGCAGATTCAGAGCGTATTCCATATTGACGTTGTTCTTGCCGCCGAAGACTTCGATCAGCTTCTGCTTGGCATCATTGAAAGCTTCATCAACTTCATCATCTCTTGCAATGACGTGACGTGCAAGCTGGGCATCTCTATTCACGAATGCTTCAATGGAACTTGTGACCATATCATTGACGACATCTGCCATGCGGCGCAGATTCAGAATATCATTGGCAGCAGACAGATTCTCTGTGATCACAATTTCAGCAATATCATTGGACTGGTCACCGATTCTTTCCAGATCAGATACCATCTTCAGTGCAGCGGAGATCACACGCAGATCAGTGGCGACCGGCTGCTGTTCCATCAGCAGCTTCAGGCACATATTCTCAACCTCACGCTCTTTACGGGAAATGGTCACAGCCTTGGCTACAACTTCCTGTGCTTTCTTGGGATTGCCATCCATCAGTGCTTCGATGCAGAGTGAAATGGAACTCTCACAGAGCTCACCCATTTCATGCATTGTCTCATCCAGCGTCTGCAGTTCATTATCAAAACGATTTCTCATAAGTTATCAACCGAACCTTCCTGTAATGT
>Ga0256406_1001514_pt1 | contig 36949 bp, 26 predicted proteins | sample RumenRJG_03DNA_FD_185986 | JGI IMG/M metagenome (GOLD analysis project Ga0256406, IMG submission 185986) | Bovine rumen microbial communities from Lethbridge, Alberta, Canada - RJG_03 | ecosystem: Host-associated > Mammals > Digestive system > Stomach > Rumen | place: Canada: Alberta | collected...
CGGCTTAACGTTGCGTTATCAAATGTGATATTGATTGTTTCCCGAAAAGCGAGTGCAAAGGTATAGCGTTTTTTTCATTCCTGCAAATGTTTTGAGGATTATTTTTCAAAAAAGTGAGATAATTGATATATGTCAAGGATAAGAGGGAGATGGAGAAGAGAGAATATGGAGGATAGGCATAATAGGCTAAAGAGGCATTATAGGCAGAATGGGCAGAAGAGGCGGATGATGGCAGTAGGAAAGAAGAGTAGGCTTAATAGGCATAATAGGCACGGTAGGCTTAAGAGGCATGATAGGCTTAAGAGGCAAGGTAGGCTTAATAGGCAAGGTAGGCTTAATAGGCGGAATGGGCTTAATAGGCTTAATAAGCATGATAGGCATAAGGGGCAGAGGAAAAGCCAAAGAGAAAAGGATGAAAATAAGGGGCAGAGGTAAAGCCAAAGAGAAAAGGATGAAAAATAGGAAATAGATGAAAGGAAAGAAAGAAAGAAAGAAGAAATAATGCAGAAGAAAATGAAGGAGAAGGAATAAAACAACAGTTCGGTAAATTTATAGTTAAGTTTTTAACATTACATATTTCCATGCTTATGCCGCATGTTTCTCTGCCATGGCTGTTAGGGATATAATCTCCTGATTCAGCTGCTTAATTAATTCGCTGTCCGGTTTAATCCCAGACACGCAAATAAATCTTTTCAGCAGATATGTCATTGGAAAAGAATATCTTGTGACTCTTCTTGTCTTTGGAATACCATATGACGACCTTAATCTTAGTTTTGAGGGACTTGCTGTAGACCACTCCGGAAAAGCATGTCCCGCCGTCGAAGGTATATTCAATCTCGTGGAAGACCTTCATGTCAAGTTTGTTGATGTCAACCTTTCCGGCGAACTTCTTGGGCCTTTCTTTCCGGTTGGAAGCCCATTGTATATATACCACAATGCGGCATCATCACGCAGGCGGCTGACTATCTTGAGCCCCATCTTGCCAAGTCCGTCTACGAAAATAGCTGTTTTCGTAGACGGATTTATTACTGGAACTCTTCTTCTATGCCATTAGTGTCAATGCTATCATTGGAAGCACAGAAGTCGAAGCCCTTTGGAATGTCGAACCGGGCCTTAGGGTCGTAAGGCAAAGTTGGGTCAGCATAAATCTGCTGCATGTAATAAGCCCAGACTGGAAGCGCCATGGTTGCACCCTGACCAAGACTGCCTGAATCGAAGTGGATGTCACGGTCCTCACCGCCTACCCAGCAACCACTGACGAGCATTGGAGTTATACCCATGAACCAACCATCGGAGTTGTTATTGGTAGTTCCGGTCTTACCGCCAATGTCTCCATCAAGACCATAGCTATGCAGTCGGCTAGCTGTACCACCATTGACAACGGCACGCAGCATGTCAATCATCTGATAAGAGTCACCTTCGCTGATGACCTCATTCATCAGAGGCTGGAACTGCGCGATAACATTGCCACGGCTATCCTCGATACGAGTTACAAACATCGGAGCACAGCGAATACCATGATTGGCAAAGGCTGTATATGCCGAAACCATCTCGCCAACCGATACCTCACACGGTCCGAGGCAGAGGACAGGAGTTGCATTCTTGTCAATATCAGGATTGTTGAGTCCAAAGTCATGAAGGATATTCACGAACTGAGAAGGTCCGAGCTGAGAAATAAGTGCAGCTGACACCCAGTTGTTAGAATGCTGCAACGCCCACAACAGCGGCACCATAGCGCCATACCTGGCATGGCTGCTGTTTCTAGGGATCCAATTGCCATACCGGCGCTGTACGTTTTTAACTGTAGTACAAGGCGTCATACCATTCTGCATAGCCAGAGCATACAAGAACGGCTTGATGGTAGAACCCACCTGACGGCGACCCATCATAACCATATCATATTTGAAATGGTCGAAGTCGATGCCACCAACGTACGCCTTTACAGCTCCGGTGCGTGGATCCATGCTACAGAAAGCCGAGCGCAGGAAACTCTTATAATATAGTATAGAGTCGATAGGCGTCATCGTCGTGTCAATATCGCCATGATAAGAGAACAGAGTCATCTCCACCGGAGTACGGAACGATCGCTTAATCTCATCAGGCGAAGCACCGGATTCCTTAAGAGTAATATACCTGTCGGTCTGGCGAATAGTCCTATTGAGAATATCCTTTATCTGCTGATGGCTCAACGATGAAGAGAACGGCGCGTTCTTCTTATACTTCATATCCAGGTTGAACTGCTCCTGCAAATATCCACCGACATGCTTGCGGACAGCATTCTCAGCATACTTCTGCATTCGCGTGTCAATGGTAGTGAAGATACGGAGACCGTCAGTATAGATATTGTAAGGATCGCCATTGCGCTTGAAGTTTTTGTTACACCACCCATACAACGGGTCCTGAGCCCACGCAATAGAGTCAATGGTGTACTGCCGCATGTTCCAAGCCGGATAATCATCACGCGACGGCTCCTTTGCCATCATGTACTGGCGGAGGAACTCCCTGAAGTAAGCAGCCGACCCGTCGACAGCCTTAGCCTTGAACAAATGCTCCGGCACATCGAGAGGCTTTGCAGCATACTCCCTATACTCAGCCGCAGTAATATAGCCCGACTTACGCATTTGCTGCAAAACAACATTACGTCTGGAGAGACATCTGTCCGGGTGGCGGTGCGGATTGAACATCGAAGGATTCTTGCACATACCCACCAATGTAGCCGCCTCAGTGACCGTCAGGTTGCGAGGCTCCTTATTAAAATATGTATTAGCGGCATGCTTTATACCCACTGCATTGTTAAGGAAGTCAAAGTAATTGAAATACATTGCTATAATTTCCTCCTTAGTGAAATGCCTCTCCAGCTTAATGGCAATCACCCACTCTATCGGCTTTTGCAACATACGCTCAATGGTATTATGCGCTTTCTCCGAATACAACTGCTTAGCCAACTGCTGGGTAATAGTAGAGCCACCACCAGCGCTAGCCTGCCTGAGCAGTCCACGCTTAATGATAGCACGACCGAGAGCGATGAAGTCAATGCCCGAATGCTCATAGAAACGTTCATCCTCCGTAGCTACCAGAGCATGAACAAGATGCGGCGAAAGGTTATTATAGTCGACAGCCACACGGTTAGCCTTATCCAAGTTCCATGTGCCAATAAGCTTTCCATCAGATGAATAGACCTGCGAAGCATATTTGTCAATAGGGTTTGCCAAATCGTCCATATCAGGCATATAGCCAATCCATCCGTTCCAAACGGAAATGAAGAATACAGCGACAAACGCCAATATAGCGACCAAGGCTCCCCAAAGGAAGTGGACAAAAGTTCTCCTCATATCTTTTTTCGTAGTGATAAAAACAACTGCAAAGATAAAGTAAATGAGCGGAAAAACAAAACGTTTTATTAATTAATATGACTAAAAATTTGGCGTGGGCTGAAATTTATTGTATTTTTGCACTACATAAGTAAACTTAAACCGATGAATATTTTCACACATCTTATAGCCGAGAGCACTCACATTTCCGAAAAGAGCGTCAACGCAACCATCATCCTTCTTGATGAAGGCTGCACAATTCCGTTTATAGCACGCTACCGCAAAGAGCGCACCGGCAATCTGAATGAGATTCAAATAACCCAAATTTCCGAACAATACGAACGTCTGAAGGAAGTCCAGAAGCGCAAGGAAACGATTCTCAAGTCCATCCGTGAGCAGGAGAAGCTGACTCCGGAACTGCAGAAGCGCATAGAAGACTGCTGGGACTCCACCGAACTTGAGGACATCTACCTGCCATACAAGCCGAAGCGCCACACCCGTGCAGAGATAGCACGACAGAAGGGTCTGGAGCCTCTGGCTACACTTATCATGCTGCAACGGGACTCTGCTCCACAAAGAGCAGCCGAGCGATTCGTCAACGATGATGTCAAGGATACCGACGAAGCCATAGCCGGAGCAAAAGACATAATAGCCGAACAGATTTCCGAAGACCAGCAGGCACGCAACACTGTCCGCCGTGAGTACAAGCGTGACGCCGTTATCACGTCGAAGGTTATCAAGAAGAAAGAGGACGATGACGAAGCTCAGAAGTACCGCAGTTACTTCGACTTCTCCAAGCCTTTAAAGCGTGTGTCGTCCCATCAGTTGCTAGCCATGCGCCGTGGCGAGGCTGCAGGCATATTGAGAGTAACTATCTCAGCAGACGACGAGGAATGTATCTACCGTCTGAAACGCCGGTTTGTCCGTGGAAACGGACCTTGCCAGAAGATTGTAGGCGAAGCCGCCGAGGACGCTTTCAAACGACTTATCGATCCTTCGATAGAGAATGAGTTTGCCGCGCTGAGCAAAGACCAGGCCGACGAAGAAGCAATCAACGTGTTTGCCGAGAATCTTCGCCAGTTGCTTCTCTCCCCGCCTATCGGTCAGAAACGCACTATGGCAGTAGACCCGGGCTATGCCAACGGCTGTAAGATTGCCTGCCTTGACGCCCAGGGCAACCTGCTCCACCACGAAATCATATTTCCACATCCGCCTAAGAGGTACTACGCACAGTCGACTATCTCACTGATGCGCATGATTCACGACTATAAGATTGAGGCTATAGCCATCGGTAACGGTACTGCAAGCCGTGAAACACAGGACTTTGTCAACGATGCCATAAAGGAATACCAGCGCCAGTACAAGACCGACAAGTTGCCATCGGTGTTCGTTGTGTCCGAGGACGGTGCCAGCATCTACTCAGCATCCGAGACAGCCCGCAAGGAATTCCCCGACGAGGACGTAACTACACGTGGAGCCGTGAGCATAGGCAGACGGCTTATGGATCCGCTTGCCGAACTCGTGAAGATTGACCCGAAGAACCTCGGAGTCGGTCAGTACCAGCACGATGTCGACCAAAAGAAGCTCAAGCATGAGCTCGACCTGACCGTGGAGAGCTGTGTCAACCAGGTCGGCGTCGACCTGAATACCGCATCGCCACACCTGTTGCAGTATGTCAGCGGACTCGGTCCACAGCTCGCAAAGAACATTGTCGACTACCGGCGGGATAACGGAGCCTTCACTTCGAGAACCCAACTGCGCAAGGTGCCACGCCTTGGTGCCGTGGCTTACGAGCAGTGTGCCGGATTCTTACGCATTCCGGGGGCGCGCAATCCACTCGACAACTCAGCCGTCCACCCTGAGAGTTACCATGTGGTAGAGGCTATGGCGAAGGACAGCGGTTGCACCGTTGCCGAGCTGATAAAGGACAAAGAAAAGCAGAAACATATCGACATAAAGAAATATGTGACGGCGGAGACCGGTCTCCCTACCCTCACCGACATCATGCAAGAGCTCGAAAAGCCTGGTCGTGACCCACGTGGAGCCGTTGAGGAATTCCATTTCGACGAGCACGTCCACTCCATTGACGACCTGACCGAAGGCATGGAACTTCCCGGCATAGTGACCAACATCACCAATTTCGGCGCCTTTGTCGACGTCGGTGTACATCAGGACGGTCTCGTCCACATATCACAAATGGCGGACAAGTTCGTCAGCGACCCGGCTAAGGTTGTCCATCTGCATCAGCACGTCCGTGTCAGAGTCATCGAAGTCGACGACCGCCGCCACCGCATCAGCCTGTCAATGAAGGGAGTGGCGCAGTGATAGGATGATGGGATGATAAAAACAACTAACTAAATATAAATCAATGAAGAAATATCTTATAATAGCTCTGGCTGCACTGTTGGCTTTGCCATTGTCAGCACAGACGAAAGAAAAGAACAACCTGACACTGACCAAACTAAGCACACCCGAACTGGGCGATGTCTACTCGCTGGGCGACAGCCTTTTCGCCGATGCCAACGACATTGACCGGTTCCCCAGGTTTGTGCTTTACACCAAAGCGGACATGAAGAAGCGCCACTTTGAGCTCTACGGCGACTATAACGGACAGAACATTGAGGACTTCTGCAAGTTTCCCGGCAAATTCAAGGAATGGGTTCAACAGAACATGATTTACCCTAAGAAGGCCAAGAAGAAGGGATTCCAGGGCGTTGTTTCCATTGCCTGCCTCATCGATACTACTGGTCATGCCATAAACGCACAGCTTGTCAACCAGCCTAACGAGCTACTAGTGAAAGAGGCGATGCGCCTTCTGAACACTATGCCGGCATGGACTCCGGCACATTTCAATGACATGAAAGGCTACGTTTCGTGCATTCTCGACTTCTGGTTTGTGCTTCCAAAGGAAGAGAAAAAGTAATAATTGAAATACAGGAGAGCCCTTTTAAGACCGTAAAAGGGTATCTTTTGGAAATGTTTTTAATTTATTTTTCATTAGGAATAAATTAAAAACGAATCAAAAATAATTTATTTTTATTTTTAAAAGAGCCCCGTTTGCAACGCAAGCGGGGCTCTTTTGCATTATAAACAACGACGTCTTACAATATAAAGAACGACGTCTTACTATCAAAATTTACCTTTATGCTTCCGCTCCTTCTCAGCAATTATACCGTGACGGTAAGCATAAAGAAGTTCCTCCAGGTCGGCTATCTGCTTCCGGATTTCGTCACCCTTATCAGTGTCAGCCACACGAAGGCGCCGCTGATTGAACTCGACTATCTGCGTAGTGCCCTTAATGTCGGTTCCGTTGCGTATAGCTTCCTCGGCAGAAGTAAATGGCTCATGCTGAACGAGCTGGAATCCGCGGCTGTGATATATAAGCGTGTAACCGGCTATTCCCGTGTCTTTATGGTAAGCCCGTGAGAAGCCGCCGTCGATGACCATCAGTTTTCCGTTAGCCTTTATAGGGTTCTCACCCTTGACAGCACGCACCGGAACATGTCCGTTGATGATATGGCGGTTGGAACCCTTCATGCCGAAAGCGTCCATTATTCCGTCGACAACTTTCTCGTCGTCACGAAGTACGAAGTAATTGCCCTTCTTTTCCTCGTGAGTTTCCTTGTCGTCGATGAAGTAACGCTCGAAAGTTGCCATCTTACTCTTGTCGAACAATGGTGAATCGGGACCGCACCAGAGGTAGAGGAAGTAGTCACGTGCATAGTCAGCCTCTGTCTTCGGGCTGTCAGTCTGGAATGCCGTGCGGATGAGCATACCGGTATTGTGGAGCAAGTCCCTGCCTTTGTACTTCCGTCCGGGGAATATCTCCACCTCTTTAAGGTTTCCGTCGGCATTGAGAGGGACTGAAGCGTGGAACAGGAGATTGTTGTTTATGATTCGGTACATGCATCCGTGGGTGAGCATTGCACGGATGTGGCGGTGCAACTTCTCGCTGACGAGGAATGAATGGCGCAGCTTGTCCATCACCTTCTGCTCGTCGTCGGTAAGCTCAATAGGATTAATCGGGTCGACAGTCGGGAAGTTGCATGAACGCATCTTATAAGTCTTGCCATCGACGACACATGTTCCATGCTCATAGTCGACAGCCTTAAGCAGCTCTCTGTCAGCCATGTTCCACTGCGGATGGCGCTCCAATATCTGTGACTCAGTCTTAAACTGGATGATACTTATAGCCTTATGCATCTGGGCATTAAGGTGGCGTTGCTTGTCGGAAAGTTCATTCTCGAATGTCGATTTAGGCACGAATTCAGCGCAAGGGTCGTCCTTGTAAGCCTCCATAGCAAATGTGGCGAGCGGTATGAGGTTGATTCCATAGCCGTCTTCGAGTGTTGCCATATTGCTGTAACGCAGTGCTATGCGGATAACATTACAGACACAGGCATCATTGCCTGCGGCTGCTCCCATCCAGAGTATGTCGTGGTTGCCCCACTCTATGTCCCAACTGTGGTAATTGCAGAGTGTGTCCATGACGATATGGGCGCCCGGTCCACGGTCGTAGACATCGCCAAGGATATGCAGTTGGTCGATAATAAGCCGCTGGATGACGTTGCAGATAGCTATGATAAAGTCGTCGGCACAGCCAGTAGAGATTATCGTGTCGATGATGGCACTGACGTAATCGCTCTTGTCCTTGTCGTCGGTGCGCTCGTGAAGCAGCTCCTGAATAATGTAAGAGAAGTCCTCGGGCAGGTTCTTGCGCACCTTTGAGCGTGTGTATTTGCTGGAAACATCACGGCAAACGAGCACAAGATGATGAATGGTTATATGGTACCAATCGTTGATGTCGGGCTCTTCAGCCTTGACAAGTTCGAGTTTTTGTTCGGGATAATATATTAATGTGCAGAGTTCGCGCTTCTCGGCTTCACGAAGAGTATTGCCGAAAAGCTCGTTGACCTTTCGCTTGATGTTTCCAGAAGCGTTCTTTAGAACATGCTGGAAAGCTTCATATTCACCATGAATATCGGCTAGGAAATGCTCGGTTCCCTTTGGCAGGTTGAGGATAGCCTGAAGGTTTATTATCTCAGTGCTAGCCTCGGCAATAGTGGGAAACGAGTTGGAAAGTAGCTCAAGGTAGCGGATGTCGTTATCAAAATTGTACATATAATCGTTAAGTATATTAGTTTTTAAGTATCTTAGTAGTTATGTACCAATGGTTTAGTTATTAAGTCGGAGTGTGTCAGGAGATGAGCAGACGGCTCTTTATCGTCCGCTCACCGGAATCATTTAGTGGATTGTCGGGCATGAAACCTTCCTCAAGGTAAACCTCATCGGCAAGAACTTGCAGCATTCTGCGGAGAAATTTACGGAGTTTCATGTCCTTCGATATATCGACTAGGCGTGACTCGTCATAGTCAACGTACTTTATTGCATCATAGAGTTCAGCCAGATGGCGCATGCTCATCTGACGCTTCCTGAGCAAGGTGCGGGCATTGACTAGCATTGTTGTTATCTCCCTGAGTTCCTCTGGGTCGTCGGCAGTAACATCTTTCAACTTGTGAGCCAACAGCTTATTGCCACCTATCAGCCTATCTACAGGCAACTCGCCCATTGCCTTGGGCTCGTCGGTCGGGTATCGGCTTATCTTACTTGTATCGATAGCTGGTATCTGGAGCTGCATTCGCTTGGCTGCATTGTCGAAGATGTAGCGCAGGTCTTCGTCATCGGCATAGAGGAGAAGGCGGCGCCACTGGTCGGGTTTGAGTCCACGGAGAGTCAGAATGCGGTCGCTGTCGAGCAAAGCCATGTTCTCATCGTGAGCCATTCCGACATGCATCAATGAGCGGACAGCCTCCTTTTCGCTATCGGTCATCATCCGGCGGTAGCGGGTGTCGATAACCTTTCCATAGAACCATAGCATGCGTTTTGCCATTTCCTCGTCGGTGATTGAACTGTCGAGGATTGACGCGGGAATGACATCAATACGCTTTTGCCAGTCCAATGAGAGGATGGAATTCTTCTCGTCGTCACTGGTTACGAGTATAGCTTCGGCTTGGCTGACCATCCGGCGCTGATAAGCGACCAGTTCGGCGGACTTTTCCAGATAGCGCTCATGCTTCATGGAGTAAGTGCCAATCTCGCCATGGGGCGACAACACCACGGCAAACCCCTGGCGGACAGCTCCCCTCATGAGTTTATAGGCATAGCGATCCCAGCACCCGTGGATGTGGACTATATCAGGATTGCTCTCATCGAGTGACTCCTGAATGTCGCTTTCACGTGTGGCTACATACACTTCAGACTGCTCCTTGAGTGCTGAGACAAGGTGCCGTAGGTAGTCGCCGAGCAAGTCGTTGCTCTTAAGTTGGTGTATGTAGTGGAGTATTCTCATTATATCTTATGGCTGATGAAGTCGTTCTTGTCAGCCCTCTTATATCTTAATCGGTACAGAATCTGATGCCATGAGACGCTAATCTCATAAGGGATGGTTTTCCACGAAGGAATATCGGTGTACCAATCACGGAATGCGCGTGCGGCAATAGCCGTGCGGATGATGATTGTCAGCAATAGGGCAAGCCCCGCGGCGGCAACCAGAATCCATCTTTGGGTAAGCACTCCGAAGACTGCGGCGGCAATGATGGCAACGTAATTAAGATGCAATGCTGTCTGGTCGATGGCTATCGGCAGGCGATGGCGGGCGGAATGCTGCAAGTGCTTGCGGTCCTCCATGTAGAAGAGATGCTTGTTGCGCCATTCCTTATCGGTTGGCTCCTGCTCGGTCATCCATGCGTCCGGGTTATTTGCCAGAGCTACCGACATCGGCTGAGCGTATTTGTTTGCCATGAAGTCGTATTCGCCACGGAGGTATTTAAGGTTTCCACGGAAGCCCTCTTCGTGGTTGAAGTCGCTCTTGCGGAATGCCAGGCAGGTACTATTGCAACGGTATGTCTTGTCCTTTTGGGTCTCACGCATCAGATAGAAATCGGTCATAAGGCGCTCGAAACGGCGGTAGTCACTGGTTTCTTCGTCATAGCGGGTATAGCCAACGACAAGATGGTTGCCTTCGGTACAGTGCCGGGCGATGTTCTTCAGCCACTGGTCGCTGTCAGGCTGGCTTGTTATGTCTGTCATGACGACCCATTCTGTCTTGGCAGCCTTTACTCCGATGGTTACGGCAAGCTTCTTGCGGCTCATGTATCGGGAACTGTCGGGAATGTATGTGACGTAAAGATGTGGATTGGAACCGTACCGCTTGAGTACGTCCTCGTCGTCGGAGTCACTCTTCCACGCAACAACGATAATCTTGAAGTCTGCCGGATAGTCCTGATTCAGGAACAAGGACAGGTTCTTATCCAGCTCTGCCGCATTGTCATGAGGGGTTATTATGACGCTGATAGGTGGAAATGTGAAGTCGTCCTCGGGCTCGTCATTGTTCATTTTTGGCTTGCGGATAAAGATGTTTATCCACGGCGTGACAATAGCCAGAAACAGGACAACAGCTCCACATATAATTGTTATGTTGTCAATGCTAATCATTCTTCAACTAAATCCTCTGTGATATATCCAATAGGAAGTTTACGGCAGTTGTACTGGCTTGCCATTATCTCACCGTATGCACCGGCTGAACGTATAGCAATAAGGTCGCCGCGATGGGTCGTATTAATGTCGATTGCCTTTGCGAAGACATCACTCGACTCACAAATAGGACCGACGACATCATACGTTGACAGTGGCTCGTCGCTCGTGATGTTCTCTATCTTGTGGTAAGCCTGATAGAGGGCAGGACGGATAAGGTCGGTCATGCCGGCATCGACGATGACAAACTGCTTGGCAGTGCCTTGCTTGACATAGAGGCAACGGGTAATCAGTGAGCCCATCTGTCCGACTACCGAGCGTCCGAGTTCGAAGTGGAGCTTCTGTCCGGGACGGAGTTTCAGATGGCGGGCGTAGGTGTCGAAATATGCCTTGAAGTCCGGAATCGGCACACGGTTAGGGTGCTGATAGTCAATTCCGAGCCCTCCACCAACGTTGATATTCTCAACTTTGATGTGCTTCTTCTCGAGCTCGTCCTGAATGTCGTTTATCCGATTGCAAAGAGCCTGGAAGTCTCCCATGTCCAGAATCTGCGACCCGATGTGGAAATGCAAGCCAATAAATTGGACATTCTTCATCTTAGCAGCCTCAGCGATGGTTGGCTCCATGTCACGCATGGCTATACCGAACTTGTTCTCGGCGAGTCCGGTTGTTATCTTTGCGTTGGTATGCGCGCCTACATCCGGATTGATGCGGAAGCAGACACGGGCTACTTTATTCTTCTTTTCGGCAAGTTCGTTGATTACTTCGAGTTCAGCAACACTTTCAACGTTAAAGCAGAATATGTTCTTATCGAGCCCAAAGTTTATTTCCCAATCAGCCTTACCGACTCCGGCATAGACTATCTTCTTGGGCGAGAAGCCTGTTTCAAGGCAACGCTCTATTTCTCCTCCACTGACACAATCGGCTCCAAGACCAGCCTGACTGATAATGCGCAAGACCTTGGGATTGGCGTTTGCCTTGATAGCATAGTGGACAACAAAGCCCTCATGCTTGCCAGCCTCATCATTGATTGCCTTCAGAGTCCGGCGAAGGAGTTCTGTGTCGTAATAGTAGAATGGCGTTGCCACATCCTGAAACTTATCTATAGGAAAATTACCTTTCATATTATTTGCTGTTAACGTGTTGTGCTGTTCACTTCCTTATAATAGGGTATGTGGGACGTTTCTTATTTATTGTTGAACAGTTTGTCGCTCAGGCTTTGCAAAGCCCGCTTCTTGTCAGACTCCCGGATGAGGAAGGAAATGTTGTAATTGCTGCCTCCGTATGAAATCATACGTACCGGGATGTCCTTCATCGCATCAGTTGCAAGTGTCTCAAAGCCGATATTGCTCCAGTCAAGATCGCCCACAACACAAACGATACACATGTCACCGTCGACAGTAACTGTGCCGTACTTCTTCAGTTCATCAACTATTTCGTTGAGATGGCTGTTGTCGTCAATGGTCATTGAAACGCCGACCTCACTGGTGGCAATCATATCGATCGATGTCTGATAGCTCTCGAATATCTCGAAGACTTTGCGGAGGAAGCCGCTGGCCCCAAGCATACGGCTCGACTTAATCTTTATTGCCGTGATGTTGTCCTTGGCTGCAACTGCCTTAATCTTTCCACGAACGAGAACATTATCGATGATTGTTCCCTCAGCCTCAGGGTCCATGGTGTTCTTCAGGCGGACAGGAATCCCGGCATATTTGGCAGGCTGAACGCATGTAGGATGAAGTATCTTAGCGCCAAAGTAAGCAAGTTCTGAAGCCTCCTCGAAGTTCAGCTGGCGCACTGCCTCAGTCTTGTCGACGACACGTGGGTCGTTGTTGTGCATTCCGTCAATGTCGGTCCATATCTGAATCTCGTCTGCGTTGATAGCTGCTCCGACAAGAGATGCTGTATAGTCAGACCCACCACGCTGAAGGTTGTCTACCTCACCGTAAGCGTTTCGGCAGATAAAGCCTTGGGTAACGTATATCTGATAGCCTTTGTTATCATCTAGAATCTTACCGAGTTTGTCCTTTATGTACTGAGTGTCAGGCTCTGCATTCTTGTCAGTGCGCATGAAGTCAAGGGCATTAAGAAGGATAGCCTTTGTACCGGTCTCCATGAGATAATTATTCATCATGTTTGTACTCATTATCTCGCCTTGGGCAACTATACTCTTAGCTTCGAACGAAGTGAAGAGATCCTTTGTGAAACTACGGAGATAATTGAATTCCTCAAGCAGGAACTGACGGGTTTTCTCCTTGTATTCATCGGTAGAGAACAACTCGTCGATATGCTTCATATATTTCCTTTCAAGAGTGTTGATGACCTCGTTTGCGCCCTCCGGATTCTTCTTATACAGATAGTCGCTTATCTCAATAAGAGAATTGGTCGTTCCGCTCATTGCCGAGAGAACGACAAACGTTGGCTCACCTGAGCGTGTAACGAGCTGAGCCACATCCTTCATTCTTTGTGGAGTACCTACTGAAGTGCCTCCGAATTTCATGACCTTCATATCTTGTAATATTTTAATTCTCGCCAAACCTCCATGAAAGAGGGATTGTCTGATTATCTTATCTATATTTAATGTTCTTCTACTATTTGCCCGACGATTACGTCAGTGTCCGTAGTTTCTTCTTCAACCGTTTCTTCCATTGTACCTTGTTCAATTGGTGTATGAGTGGCAGTATGGAAGTATTCGTCGGTAACATTGGTAAATGTACCACGACGACAGCGATAGACTGTGCCCGGGAACTTGTTCAGAAGATGCAGATTATGGGTTGACATGATTACAGCCGTACCCAACTCGCACTGATTGCGGAGCAACTGGACAATATTAGCAGCTGTCTCCGGATCGAGATTACCTGTCGGCTCATCGGCTATGATAATCTTCGGTTTGTTAAGAATAGAGCGAGCTATGGCAATACGTTGCTGTTCACCGCCTGAAAGTTCATGAGGCATCTTGTCACGTTTGTCGAGCATTCCGACTTCATTAAGAACTTGTTCGATACGTGCATCCATCTCTCCTTTGTCCTTCCAGCCTGTTGCCTGAAGGACAAAGCGAAGGTTCTGATAAACCGTCCGGTCATGCAACAACTGGAAATCCTGGAAGATAATTCCCATTTGCTTACGGAGAGCAGGCACAAGCTTACGCTTTATTCCAGCTACTTCTACACCGAGAACTTCGGCTTTCTCCTCGTCTCCCTTATCGACATCAAGTTCACAGTACATTGTCTTTAGCAATGAACTCTTGCCTGAACCGACCTTACCTATCAGGTAGATAAAGTCACCTTCATCGGCTTGAAGGTTGACATCTTTAAGTATCAGTTTCTCGTCTTGATAGACGTTTACATTCTTATAATCAATCAGCATTTCCTATCTTATCGTTTGTATGTTCCATTGAATTTAGCAATACGGCGGTCCTTGTCCCATTCGGGATTATGGCGCTTAAGCAGTTCCAGTGCTATATCATCGATGCTCAAGCCTTTATCCGACAGCAAGACGAGGAGATGATAAATCATGTCAGAAGCCTCATAAACAAGACTTTCGTCTGTTCCCGACACTGCTTCTATCACTGTTTCAAGAGCTTCCTCGCCTACTTTCTGTGCTATTCGCTTTGTTCCTTTCTTGAACAAGGCTGTAGTATAGCTTTTTTCCGGCATCTCTTCCTTCCGCTTGTCTATGAATTTCTGCAGCTCGGAGAGGAAGTTTATCGGCTCATAGACATTGTCCTCAGCCCAGCAGGTATCCGTTCCCTTATGGCAAACAGGTCCGACCGGATTGACACGAACCAATAGCGTATCGTTGTCGCAATCGTTCTTTATGCTAACAAGGTTAAGGAAGTTGCCCGACGTCTCACCTTTTGTCCAAAGACATTTGCGCGAACGACTCCAGAACGTAACCTTCTTTGTCTCTATTGTCTTCTTATAAGCCTCCTCGTTCATAAACCCAAGCATCAAGACATTCTTTGTCTTTGCGTCCTGGATAATAGCTGGAACAAGTCCGCCCATCTTATCGAAATCTATAGTCATCTTACTTTCCAAGCCAAGCCTAGGTTTCTCCGCCGCCTCTCCAACTGTATGAGACGTTAAGTTACCTAAGCAAATATTTAAAGTCTAACGTTTATTCCTTCACTTCTAAGATACTTCTTCAAGTCAGGAATCTTTATCTCACCGAAATGGAAGACACTGGCAGCAAGCGCAGCATCTGCTTTTCCCCTAACGAAAGCATCACGGAAATGCTCCATCTTACCGGCTCCCCCACTCGCAATGATTGGTATCGGAACTTCTTCCGCCAAGCGGGCAAGCGGCTCATTGGCAAAGCCTTCCTTGACACCATCGTGGTCCATTGAAGTGAAGAGAATCTCCCCTGCTCCACGGTCGCCGACTTCCTTAGCCCAGTCGAACAGTCCACGGTCGGTGCGCTCACGTCCTCCTTTGACATAGCAATGCCAACCATCTGCATCATTACGGGCATCGATGGCACAGACACAGACCTGTGAACCATATTCCGAAGCTATCTCATTGATAAGCTCTGGACGGCGAAGCGCAGCTGAATTGACGCTCACTTTATCAGCACCGGCATCAAGAAGACGCTTGACATCATCAAGTTCATTGATGCCTCCACCAACAGTAAACGGAATATTGATCTCTCTTGCTACACGCTCAACCATATCAGTGAACGTTTTTCTGCCTTCGAAACTTGCTGTTATATCGAGGAACACGAGCTCGTCGGCACCAGAATCTGAGTAAGCCTTACCGAGTTCAACAGGGTCGCCGGCGCTTCTCAGATTGACGAAGTTAGTACCCTTAACTGTCTCTCCGTTCTTTACATCAAGACAAGGGATTATCCTCTTAGCCAATCCTTTACCATTGTCAAAGCCCATCAGCTTACGGCAATGCTCAGCCGAGACTCTTCCCTCATACCAAGCCTTGCCAACAATGGCAGACGGAATACCGTCACGCTCGAGTTCTGACAGGTCATCATCACCTGATACTCCACCCGAAGCAATCAGGTTCAAGTGAGGATATTCAGCAATAATCTGCTTATATAATAATGTAGCAGGACCTTGTAAAGTGCCGTCCTTGCTTATATCTGTACACAGGACGTTCTTTACTCCAGCCTCAACATATTTCTTCAAGAATGGCAACAGCTCAACAGACGTATCTTCTTTCCATCCATTGATGCTCACTTTGCCATCACGGACATCAGCACCGAGGATAAGTCGGTCGGCGCCATAACGACCAAGCCATTCGATAAATAGTTCAGAATTAGTTACGGCTATACTCCCTATGGTAACCATCGACGCACCGGCTGCAAATGCTTTCCGAATGTCCTCGTCAGTCTTTATACCGCCACCGAAGTCAACCATCAAACCGGTAGCACTTGTTATCCGTCTAAGGACATCATCATTGACAATATGCTTAGACTTAGCACCATCAAGATCGACAACATGTAATCGGCGGAAGCCATGAGCCTCGAACTCCCTAGCCTGCGCCACCGGGTCGTCGTTATACACTTTCTTCTGACCATAATCGCCCTTGGTAAGCCTAACACACTTACCGTCAATCAAGTCTATAGCTGGTATAATGTCTATCATAGCGCAAGAAAGTTTTTAAGAATCTGCTCACCAACCTTTCCACTCTTCTCCGGGTGGAACTGAGTAGTCCAGAAGTTATCCTTATGCAAAGCCGCCGAATAAGGGAGAATGTAATCAGCCTCAGCAATAGTCCATTTGCAGAGAGGGACGTAATAGCTGTGGACGAAGTAGGTATATTCAGCCTCACCAAGCCCATCAGCCTGGATGGTATGTTGATTACCTTTGTTGTTAGCGTTGCCAAAAAGGCAATCGTAATACTTAATGCTGAATGCTGAATGTTGAATTGGCCTTATTTCTTGCCACCCCATTGCAGGGACTTTATCCTCATGACATGAAGGCTGGAAGCGCTTGACATCGACATCGAATATACCAAGACAGTCGGTATCGCCCTCCTCCGAATGCTTACAGAGAAGTTGCTGACCAATACAAATGCCGAGAACTGGTTGCGTAAGTCCCTTGATGACCTCATCAAGATGATGCTCACGAAGATAAGCCATAGCAGTCTTGGCTTCACCCTGACCAGGGAAAAGCACCTTATCGGCATGGCGGAGTTCATCAGCATCGTCAGTAAGGACAGGCTCTACGCCCAATCTCTTCAGTGCATTAACCACCGACCTAATATTTCCTGCGTTATATCTTACTATTGCTATGCTCATTGTTTAACCTTCACTTCAACAAACTTCCCTTTCAAAGGGATTGTGTAGGCTTATGTTATGAGAAGATAATCGTCTTGTTGTTGTATGTCAGAATCTTACGCTCAATATGCTTTTTGACAGCACGCGAGAGTACAATCTTCTCCAAGTCCTTGCCCTTTAGCACAAGACTAGCCGGAGTATCCTTATGGCTCACACGCATTACGTCCTGCTCAATGATAGGACCGGCATCTAGTTCGGCAGTCACATAGTGGCTTGTAGCACCGATAATCTTCACGCCACGCTCCCAAGCCTGATGATAAGGACGGGCTCCGACGAATGCCGGAAGGAACGAATGGTGTATATTAATAATGTGGTGAGGATAAGCCTTAATCATCTCATCACTGATAATCTGCATGTAACGGGCAAGGACGATGAACGTTACTTTCTTCTCACGGAGCAAATTCATCTCGGCTTCCTCGACCTCAGCCTTATTGCTATGGTCTTTCTTTATCGACCATACATAGTACGGAATACCGAACTGGTCGGCTACATACCTGAGGTCTTCGTGATTGCTGACGATGCAAGGAATGTCGACATTCCACTCACCTGCCTTCCATCTTGCGAGCAAGTCATAGAGACAATGACTCATCTTACTGACGAAAATAGCCATCCTCGGGCGCACATCACTGAAATAAAGGTGGAACGTCATGTCATAACGCTGACCATAGAGCGTACGCATATAGTCCTCTAGCTTCTCCCTCGGAACAAGGAAATTCTCCAGTTCCCACTCTATGCGCATGAAGAACATACCGTCCTCCCTGTCGACATACTGGTCGAGATAGACAATGTTACCATTGTTATCGGTTATGAATTTTGTCACTTCCGATATAATGCCCTGCTTGTCGGGACAGTGCAAGAGCAATATCGCTGTCGGTTTTATTTTCTCTTCTTTTGCCATACGCTAATTGCAAGCTTTTAAATATTAAGCTGCAAAATTACGAAAAATCTTCTAATTAGTTAGCGTTTAACCAATAATTATTATAATTTTAATAACTACAGGCGCTTTACTTCCTTCACTCCCTTGATGGTGCGGAGCTTCTTCATCAGGGCATTGAGCCTCGACGTGTCCTCCAGCAGAACCACAAGATTACCCGAGAAGAGACCATCATGGCTGTCGATATTTATCGAACGCATAATGATTTTCTCTTCCTTGGAAATGACATTGGTTATGTTGTTGACGATGCCAATATCATCATTGCCGATAACCCTCAGCGTTATAGCATACTGGCTCTCGCCCTTACCGCTCCATCGAGCCTTGACGATGCGGTAGCCATAACGCTTGCGCAACTCCGGCGCGTTAGGGCAATCCATCCTGTGAATCTTGATTCCGCCATTGACGGTGACGAAACCGAATATCGGGTCACCATATATCGGATGGCAGCAGTTAGCCAGCGAGTAGTCAATGCCCTTAAGATCCTTGTCGATGACGAGCACATCCTCCGAACGTGCCTTCTCCTCATCAGGGTTCTCGAACTCATAGTTCTGGGCACTCTCAGCCGTCTTCGTCTCGCCGAGATTATGGTCGTGGTCGTAAACTTTCTGATACTCCTCAATGATGTTATTGACATCGAGTTTCTCCTCTGCTACCTGCTGATAGAACTCACTAGCCTCCTTGAATCCAAGATGCTTAATGAGATGAGCCATCACGCCGTCGTCGAACTCTATCTTACGGTTCTTAAGCCTGCGCTCAATCATCTCACGGGCATACGTACCGTTCTTCACCTGCATCTCCTTCAGGGCAAGGCGAATCTTCGACTTGGCTCGCGAGCTCTTCACTATCTTAAGCCATTCGAGCTTAGGCTGCTGGCGTGGCGAGGTGTTCACCTCGACCGTATCGCCGCTATGCAACTGTGTTCGGAGACTTACATTCTTACCGTTAATCTTACCGCCGACACAAGTATTGCCAATCTTCGAGTGAATATGGTAGGCGAAGTCGAGCACAGTTGCTCCTTTCGGGAATTTCAACAGATCGCCCTTTGGGGTGAAGACATATATTTCCTTGTCATAGAGGTCACTCTTGAACTGGTCCATAACCTCCAGGTTGTTGCCAGCCTCAAGAGCCGAACGGATACTTGCCAGCCAATCGTCGAGTCCGCCTTCAGCCTTTATGCCCTTGTAACGCCAGTGGGCAGCCAGTCCGTGCTCAGCTATCTCGTCCATCCTCTCCGTGCGGATCTGCACCTCCACCCATTTGCTCTCAGGTCCGAGGACAGTGATGTGCAGACTCTCATAGCCGTTGGACTTAGGCACAGAGAGCCAGTCGCGAAGTCGCTTAGGATTAGGCTGGTACATATCGGTGATGATGGAGTACACCTGCCAGCACTGCATCTTCTCCTTATCGGGAGGTGAGTCAAGGATAATACGGATGGCGAAGAGGTCGTAGATCCCATTGAATCCACAATGCTGCTTCTGCATCTTCTGCCAGATGGAGTGTATACTCTTAGTGCGTCCCTTGATATGGAACTTCAGTCCGGCAGCCTCGAGCTTAGCCTTGACCGGTCCGATGAACCTGTCGATATAGGCGTCACGCGCCCTCTTTGTGGCATTAAGATCGTCCTTAATCTCATAGTAGGCATCGTGCTCCAAATACTTGAGGCTCAAGTCCTCAAGTTCACTCTTCAACTGATACAAGCCCAGCTTGTGGGCAAGCGGAGCATAGAGGTAGCTTGCCTCCTCCGACACCTCGTGGCGTGCCTCTTCATTAGGGGTATCACGAATCTGCCGCATAAGGTTCACACGGTCGGCAATCATGATGAGAATGACACGCATGTCCTCAGCGAAGCTCAACAGCAGGTTGCGGAAGTTCTCACTCTCTATCTTCGGGTTCTTCTTATATAGTTCCTGTATTTTTACAAGTCCGTGAATAATAGTACTGACTCCCTTGCCATAGTCCCTCTCGACGTCCTCAAGGGTCAGCGACGAACTCAGGACAGGAGCGTAGAGCATGATAGCCATCACTCCGTCGCGCCTCAGTCCTATATCTTCAATGGCAATCTTTGCCGTTTGGAAGGCATTGACCACAGGGTTCAACCCAAACGGGTCACGGACGAGCTTGCCATTTTCGATACATGACTGAAGGGTGTCGAGCAACTTCTGCCCGTCACCTTCCTGCAACGTATCTTTCAGCTTTTCGCTCAGCTCATTCCAGAGAGCCTGCGCCGTTGCCTTTTCCTCCTCAGTAAATATTAGCTTTTCGTCCATGTATTCTTCGAGTTTGGTTACAAAGTTATAAATTTTTTCCGATTCAGGACATAAGTTTTTGGTATTTTAGAGTTTTTGATGTATCTTTGCTGAATAAATGGGAATTTATCCAACAAAAAGTAAATAAATCGTTAAACCTAATACAATATTCTCTTATGTTATCAAAAAAAGACAAGAAACAGATTGCCGAGAAAGGCATATCTGAAGAGAAACTGGAAGAAGAGTTCAAACAGTTCAAGACTGGATTTCCTTTCCTGAAGCTCGAAGGACCAGCCGCAGTAGGCAAAGGCATCTACGTTCCTACCGATGAGGAGCGCGACAAGTACATCAAGACATGGCAGGAGTACAAGGACGAAGGCCACCGCATCGTGAAGTTCGTTCCTGCCAGTGGAGCCGCAAGCCGCATGTTCAAGAACATGTTCGCATTCCTCAATGGCGACCACGACGAGCCTCAGACCGACTTCGAGAAGGAATTCTTCGCAGGAATCAAAAAGTTTGCTTTCCACAAGGCACTCTGTGACAAATGCAAGGCTAACAACGGTAAGAGTCTCAAGGAGTTGCTGGCTGCAGGCGAGTACAAGGCTATCGTTGCCAACATGCTCAACGCCGAGGGCCTGAACTACGGTCAACTGCCAAAGGGACTGTTGCTTTTCCACAGCTATCCTGACGGACCACGCACTCCAATGGAGGAGCACCTCGTCGAGGCTGCGCTCTATGCAAGCTCCAATGGGAAAGCCCACGTGCACTTCACTGTCAGCCATGAGCACATCGACCTATTCAAGGCAAAGGTTGCCGAGAAGGCAGGCAAGTATGAGGAGCGTTTCGGAGTGAAGTACGACATCACTTTCTCTGAGCAGAAACCGAGCACCGATACAGTGGCTGTGAACCCTGACAACACACCGTTCCGCAATGACGACGGCTCTTTGCTGTTCCGTCCGGGCGGTCATGGCGCACTCATTGAGAATCTTAACGAGATTGACGCCGATGTCGTGTTCATAAAGAATATTGATAATGTGGTGCCTGACAGACTGAAAGGCGACACGGTAACCTACAAGCAACTCATCGCCGGAGTACTCGTTACGCTTCAGATGAAGGCTTTCGAATACCTGCGCATCCTCGACAGCGGCAACTACAACCACGCTAAACTGGAGGAGATTATCCGCTTCTTGCAGCGCGACCTCTGCTGCCGCAAGCCTGACATCAAGGAACTTGAGGACGCTGAACTCGTCATCTATCTGCGCAAGAAGCTCAACCGCCCTATGCGTGTATGCGGAATGGTGAAGAACGTCGGCGAGCCGGGTGGCGGACCGTTCCTCACTTACAATCAGGATGGCACCATCAGTCTGCAAATTCTTGAGTCGAGTCAGATTGACCAGAGCAATGAGGAATATGTAAAGATGTTCAAGCAGGGCACACACTTCAATCCGGTTGACCTCGTCTGCGCCACCAAGGACTACAAGGGCAAGCCATTCAACCTGCCTGACTATGTCGACAAGACGACTGGTTTCATCTCTTCGAAGTCGAAGAACGGCAAGGATCTTAAGGCTCTCGAACTGCCGGGACTGTGGAACGGATCTATGAGCGATTGGAACACTGTATTCGTTGAAGTACCACTGTCGACATTCAATCCGGTGAAGACAGTCAACGACTTGCTTCGTGAGCAGCATCAGTAATCAAGATAGCAAAAGGGCATCTTTTGAATCTTAATCGTATGTCTTTCACTTTGCAGAAAGTTATCTATTACGATTGATTCAAAAGGTGCCCTTTTTACGTTTTATAGGGGGATCAGTCCCTTTCTTGTATACGTATTTATTTTACAAAAACCTCTCTGAGATTCGATTGTAATCAACCGGCTATTATTTTGGTTTGAGATTCGCGATTTTTAGGATCAAGCTAATACATTGCAGGTCAGACAGTTGAACTTTCTTGACATCAGAGAAAGCGCCAAAATGCAGCTTAAAATGGCATTTAAGAGCTTGTAAGTAGGCATAACTTGCGTTGTAAACGGGGATCTTTTACGATGTGATTGGGTATCTATTGCATTGTAAAAGATGCCCGATTAGAAATTGAGAAGATATTACTGGCGGTTTCCTTTGTTTTCATTGAGCTCTTTCCTTCTAGATTGTGGAAAATCAGAACATAGTTTTTTGGCATATTTTATTTACATGTTCAGTGCGACTTTATTCCACACAGAGTCACAGAATCCACAGATTTTTCACAGATAACGGACTAGTAGGAGCGGCGAATCGGAGTTCGTCGCCCCCAAATTTGTCATTATGTCATTCTGTTTGAATAAAAAATAAACAGAATGCTTTCGGTGAATAAAAACTAATCACTACCTTTGCATTTGCAATGAAAACAAGGAATAAGAATAGTAATAGTAAGAATAGTCGGGGCAAGAACAACAAGAAGAAGTTTATGTCCAGACGTAAATATATAAAGTGGTTTTTCGTTATTGTGTCTATCCTTGCCATCGTGCGGATAATGTTCCCGTCGGTTGTTGGCGGACGATACAGCGACCAAAAGCCTACTGCAAAGGCGGCGAAGGCTGGTGGTGATGTCGATTCACTGGGATCGAACAAGCACGCTCAGGCAGGAATAACCAAAGGGAAAGTCGTCAACTTCTTTAATGCTGAAGGCTCGATAGCCGAACATAAGTTGAAAGGGGTATGGAGCTATAAGGACTGTGCTCCGGACTCTAATGCCTCACACCTTGTTGCGGCAAAGGAGTACGGTGTTGTTCCGGTAGAGAATATCGAGGATGCCGAGAAACGTAAGCATGAGTTGGTGTATATTGGTGCCAACCCATATTATAAGGTGCGTAAGTTGCAGGCAAGCATTCCCTACCTTGTGCCCCGTGCCGCTGCTTTGCTTCAGGATATTAGTCGGAATTTCCTCGACAGCTTGGAGATAAAGCATATACCTCTGCAGAAGCTTGTCATTACTAGTGTCCTTAGAAGTAAGGATGATGTGGTTAAGCTTGGCAAGCATAATAAGAATGTATCGCCAAACAGTTGTCATGTCTATGGCACTACATTCGACATTAGCTATACCCACTTTGAGCCTTTGGAGGCAAAGGTCGACGACGACAGGTATAAGAAAACGCTCAGTGAGGTGCTCCGTGACTTGCGCGACCAGAACCGCTGCTACGTGAAGTATGAGCTCCACCAGGCTTGCTACCACGTCACAGTGAGATAAAAGTCAGGATTAACTTCAGACTCATTGCTCTATTGGATGCGGAAGTCAGCCCATGATTTTCTTCACTTCTATTGTAAGTGCTGTTGCTCGCTGATAATATATTCCATATGGATGTCCCCATGACGAAAACAGGAATACCTTTCTGAGCAAGAATCAGCAAAAGACAATTATCTTCTGAAGACCTGCTGCCACAGAGTCATGTCACTGATAGTGATTTTAGCTGAGACTTTCAAGCCAGGCTGTACGTTTCTGCCGTTAGAGTGGATGGAGGCCTTGGCGGCAAAGTAATGGTTTCCGCGGATAATGAGCAGCTTGTCGTTGTGGCTGGTGATGGGGCACACGATTGGGGCGGCATCATCGTCCTGTCCTTCAAGGGTGATGCGTGCCGTGCGTGGCTCATCAAAGAGATAGAGGTATTTGTAAGGAACAAGGAGCTCTACAGAGTCGTTGCGCATTACCTTACCCTGCGCCTCTATCGTTATGGGATAGCGGATGGTGTAGAAGGCGATGGCAAGGGCGATGACGACAAGCGTAATGACCATCGTGCCGATCCTCACAAGGGCTGGAGGCACCTGCCCGATGATGTGGCGAACTTTCTCGCTCCGCAGTTCTATATTTTCTGATTCATTCTTGTTGTCCATGTCTAAAAAGTCTTTTTTGCTTCGTCGGCGTCAATTGCGATTGTTCATCAATCGAAATTAAGAGGACGGTCTATATATCAGTTACCCAACTCCAACTGATTCTTGACAAGATTGTAGTATGCGCCACGCTTTGCAGTCAATGTCTCGTGGTTGCCTGTTTCTACTACTTTGCCATGGTCAATGACCACTATCTGGTCAGCGTTTTTAACAGTGCTGAGGCGATGGGCTACGATAACGACTGTCTTTCCACGATAGAACTTGTCAAGGTTCTCGACTATGGCACGCTCGTTGTTGGCATCAAGTGAGTTTGTTGCTTCGTCAAGGAAGATATAGTCAGGGTTCTTGTAAACCGCACGAGCGATGAGGATTCGCTGCTTCTGTCCCTGGCTCAAGCCTATTCCGTCTCTGCCTATCTTGGTATTGTACTTTAGTGGCAATGACATGATGTATTCATGGATACATGCTATCTGTGCGGCTTTCAATAACCTATCCTTGTCTATATCTCCATCATCAACAGCGATATTCCTTGCTATGCTCTCCGAGAATATAACTCCGTCCTGCATAACGACACCACATTGTCTGCGCCACCACTTCTTGTTCAGAGTATTGATGTCAGTACCACCTATATTGATTTGTCCTTCCAAAACAGGATAATAACCGAGCATAAGCTTTACAAGCGTGGTCTTGCCACTGCCAGAGGCTCCGACTATTGCTGTTACCTTGCCCTTAGGGATATGAATGGTTACATCATCCAGTGTCTTGCTTAGCGCATGCGGGTCATATTTGAACATTATACTCTCTATGTCAATGCCTTTACTATTGTCGGCAAATGATGTCTTTAATCCCGTTTTCCCGTTCTCGTCATCCACACGGTGAATCTCATTTATGCGCTCAAGACTAATCTTCACGTCTTGAAGAGAATAGAAGAAGCTCATAAGCTGCTCAACAGGCGAGTTCAGCTGACCTATAATATATTGCACGGCGAGCATCATACCGAGTGTCAGTTGCCCATGAATTACGGCAGCAGCTGCAACAACGGTAATGACGATGTTCTTTACCTCGTTGATAAGAATGCTTCCTGCCTCTTGGGTCTGTTGCAATTTAAGCGACTTCATCTGCACTCCGAACAAATCAGCCTGAGTGTCCTCCCACTCCCAACGACGGCGCTGTTCGCAGTCCTGAAGCTTTATCTCCTGCATTGACGTAATGAACTCGTAAGTCTTATTGTTGTTGATGGCCTGCTGCTCGAATAACTCGTAATCAAGGACCTTCCTCCGCCTAAGAAACAATATCATCCATGCACCATAGAGTATGCTGCCTATAAGGAAAATGACAAAAATCAACCTGTTATACAGGAACAGCACTACGGTAAATACCACAAAGGTGAGCATTGCAAACGTTACGCTTAGTGCCTGATTAGTCAGGAAGTTGTTCACACGACTGTGGTCGTTCATTCTCTGCATGAGGTCGCCCATAAGCTTGGTGTCGAAGAACGACATCGGCAATTTCAAGAGCTTTATGAAGAAGTCGCTCACCAACGAAATGTTTATCCGCATGGAAATATGCAGCAATAGCCACCGGCGTATGAAATCAATAGCAGTACGGCTGAAAGTTAGCATTAGCTGTCCGAGCAGTATCAGCCAGATAAAGCCTATGTCCTGATTCTTTATGCCGACATCGACTATGGACTGGGTGAGGAATGGCAGTACAAGCTGCAACAGACTACCGACAATAAGTCCGAGTATAATCTGCCCAAAATACTTTCTGTACTTCCTTACGTAACCGAAAAGGAAACGGAATGACCGAGGGTTGTCATCCTTCTTTCCATCTTTATCTTCATCAGCTTTGTGAGAGTAAAATGCCGGTGTGGGCTCAAGAAACATCGCAATTCCTTTCTCTTCCCCATCAGACTTTGTGCCTATCCAATGGCTCTTGAATTCCTCAAGGTTATACTTTACGAGTCCTTTTCCTGGGTCTGCAACATAGAATTTCTTTCCTTTCCAGACTTTATACAGGACAACGAAGTGTTTTTGATTCCAATGTAAGATACACGGAAGTAAAGAAGATGACAATGTCTTAATCCCGACTCTACCACCTATAGTATGAAATCCTATTTTGTTCGCAACATCGTATATCGCAAGTAAAGAGGCACCATTTTTAGAAACTGAGACAACTTTTGAGAGGAATGCTGATGAAACACGTTTCCTATAATATTTACATATAATCTGTAAGCAAGCCATTCCGCACTCCATCGAGTCACATTGCATAATGCATTCGATCTTTCTCATACTATAACCTTAATTTCTCAGTATTTCCAGCCCCCTTTCCTTTATATTTAGACTTGGAAATATTGAGTTTGTAACGTATGCTGAATTCAACAAGACGGGCATTAATATCCCTATTGGTGTAGAACAGACTATTGTCGCTGTATATGCTGAAATCAGTATTGCCTGACGTATTGAAGACATCGTTAAGCACAGCACGTACTTCCCAGTGCTTGCCAAACGTCTTCGTTGCTGCCAAGTCGATTTGCCATGTCTGTCCCAGGCTAATGTTCTCAGACTCTCCCTTTCCTCTCCAGCTTAAGTTTGATGTGAGCATGTAGTTATTCGGTAGACGGATGATGTTGTTGAACCGTATTGTTGGTATTGGATTGTTAAATTTCTTTATTCTGTCGCAATAGTCCAATTTATAGAACTGACCCATCAGTCCGACGGATAAAGATGGAAAATAGTTACGACCGAAGACAGTCGGTTGAGCTTGAAGCATCACTTGCCATTCATTGGCATCACTCGGAGAGTTGACTTTCTTCATCAACATTATCGACTCGTCCTCACTATATGGTGCGGAAAGTGAAATTATTCTGTCTTTGATATGATTATAGTTTGCTATGGCGATGAGCCACCTGTATTTGAATACCAAGGAAATAGCATCGATGAATGAAGGCTGCAAATACGGATTACCACTCTCATAGAAATAGCGGTTCTCATAATATACAGTGCTGTTCAACTGTGAGTATAGCGGTCTTTTGTACTTCCTGGAATAACTCAATTGAAGTGCTGAAACTTTAAATGGGACTGTCACCAGTAACGAGGGGAAAAATCTACCATAGTTTCGAGACTGTTCATCCTCCTTACTCCCATTATCATAATATCTGCTATTGACATACTCGTAGCGCAGTCCCAAGCGTGTGCTAACCTTTCCAAAGTTTTGAAGAAGCTCTGCATAAAAGGCTGTGGTTGTTTCATTTATATCATTATTACTAGAGACGAGAAGTTCCTGTGGATTCTTGAAATCATCGCTACGCTTACTGTCGACAAATTCCATTCCTAGATTGATATTACCTTTAAACAGATGATGGGAGAGATGTACCTCCGCCGCTATCATTCGTCCTGATGACTTGTCGTACGTAGCAATATCCCTGTCTACATTGATAGTATTATCTTCAACGGTCGTTCTGTCGCTTCTAGTATTCTTCCAAAGCAAGTCGAAAGTTGCATCCAAAGTCCATTTCTCAATGTTCCCAGAATAATATCCGTCAACCAGATGCTCATAGTTTTTGTTGCCATAATACTGTTGCATTATACTGTTCTCTAAGACTGAGTCGTTAAGGAATGTCGATGAATTTAATGAAGACATTACTGTTGATGGCGTCCGACTGTATTTGTAGTATAATCCGAACGACTGCATTTCCGCAGTAGTATAGTCAAAGCCCAACTGTCCTTGATATAACCGTGAGTTGTTCTTCTGATTTAATGCGATATCAGTCATATAATACGATTTCGTCCATGCCTCCTGAATGTTGCTACTTGATGCCTTAGCCTTGCTACGGTCATATTCCAGCATACCGAATACATCCAGCCCGTTGGTGCGGTAATTCCCATAAATGTTTTCCTTACCGTACCAATAATCGTGAAAGCCTGTTGCCGTTTTGGCATCTAAAGAAAAACCTTCTCCGGCATCACGTTCCGTATAGATTCTAATCACTGCATTAACCGAAGCATCATACCTTGATCCCGGATTGTTTATTACTTTTATCTCCTTTATTTTGTCGGACCTTATTTGGTCAAGTTCATTGCCGTCACGCATCTTTCGCCCATTTATATAAATCATTGGCGCACCTTTGCCAAACACCTCCACAGAGCCATTCATATTTGTCACACCTGGCAAATACCCCAAGACATCCCTAGCGGAGCCCAAATTTTCCAGAATGGAACCTTTTATGGTAGTGACTATTCCGTCGTCCTTAAGTTGAGATATTGGTCTTGAATTTTTAACTACCACTTCTCTAAGGGTTATCGTGTCCTGAATTATGGATTTGTCTATATCTTGTGAATGTACTTGCCCTAACAGCTGAGTCGTCTGCATTTGAAAAATCAGAAGCAATATGAAAGTAAGTTTCTTCTTCATATTAATCTTTAGCGAAAGGGCACTTGACATCAGGATAGTACCATTTATCAAATCCATATTTCTTTACAATGTCGCGATAGCAAACCTGTCGTTTATTCCTGCATTCTTTAAAATCTGCACATGAATGGCATAACGAATCCTTTGGTATTGACGACTGTTTTAAATAATATAGTGATTTAGCCTGTTTTGAGTTCCAAACTTCCATCAGACTCTGCTTTTTAATATCTCCAACAATAAAAGGCTTATGCCAATAAAGTTGCTCGCAAATTGTAACCTTGCCGTCTGGAAGTATATAAAGAGAAGAAAATAAGCCACTACAGAATGCCCTGTTAAAGAACATGGCCTTGGCAGAAGAAGATTTAGGGGCACTTTTTGTTACTTCTTCATTGAATTCAAGAGGTTTAGATGAATTAGGATAAACCACCTTCATTTTTGCTGTTTCAGAAACATTTCTTAAATAAGAAGTCACAATATCCATTGAAGAAGAACTTATTTGGTTTGCATCGGCAAAGTTAGACAGAAAAAGAAATGCTTCCAAATGAAATCGGTCTAAAAATGAACCTTAAGCTTTTCAAGAGTAAAAACCTGTATATCAGCGTCTTATATTTCACTCCCCCTATTTAACAAGTCTAAAAATATAAAATTGACCTAATTTTTAATAGTCTACTATGAATTCTTTTGCCGATTTCTGACTATTTTTCAACCCTAATTTGTTTTTAATAAGAAACAGTTTCTGCTTGACAGATTTTGGCTCAATATTATAAATTTGTGCTATGGTGGAATACGGCAAACCTATTTTGATTAGCATAAGGAAGCGAATATCTTTCTTCGTAAGGTCGGGGAACTCTAGTCGCAATCTTTCTACGAACTCATCATCGGAACTATTGAGAAAAACCTCAAGTTCATTCCAATCGGAATCTGAAAGCAAGACTTGCTTTCTTGTGCTGTTTTTTAATGACTCTAATTTGTGGAGTATGCTGATTTTGCTCATTAGATAATTCCGCATTGTAGATATCTGTGTTCTTTGATGATCTATTATCAGCTGCTTCCGCTTCTGCATATCGACGCTTCGTATTTGCATTTGCCGTTTCCTGTAACGTGCAATATACAGTATAAATGCAATTACAATTATTGACAAGAGGGCAAGCGTAACGATGATTCCACTTTTCAATTGACTTTCATTCTGCGACTGTGCCCTTAGTCTTTCCTTGCTGATAAGCGAAGAATAATAGCGATCTTTCGCCTCGGCATTCTCATTATTCTCTGAAGATAGAGATTGAATGAGAGAATCCTTATAGGCATTTACGCCGTCATAATCCTTTTCCTTTAATGCAATGGTATGCAAGAGCGAATATATAGCACTTCCATTGTCTTTATATTCCTTCCTTGGAATCTTATGAATTATAGCCAACGACTGGGATAAGGAATCGGCATTGCAAAGTGCCAGTGACAAACACATAGCAGAAGAGACATCACCTTTCCCATTATATTCATATACTTTTCTTGCAGCCTGCAATGCTAACTCATATTCTCCATTCATACTATAGATAGAAGATAAATCCTGATATGAGTCTGCTATGGCCAAAGAATCATTTAATTGCTTAGCCAGACTTATGGCATCTGTACATAAGTTAATGCATTGCATAGTGTCACCATCTTTATAAAAAAGGCATTCTGCTAAATTCAATAGTGCATAAACCTTATTCGATTGTGGACCATCTTTCACATTATTATATGTGCTAATTGCGTTTTTGGCATATCGAATAGCAAGGTCGGGATTGTACTCTCTGATTATAACAGAAGATTGCAACAATGCCATACTTTGAATATAGTAATCTTTTCGCTGACTGGCGACCTTTATGGAGTTAGCGAAGCAGCGCAGTGCCTTCTCGCTGCTGTCATTCAAAGAATAATACTTCCCCATATAGTATTCGCACTTAGCATAAAGGCTATCGGTTGGCTTATCATGGTACCAATTGTATGCATTGCGCAGTAGCGAATCGTTGTCAACAACAAGTCCCGATTTATCCTGTGCCATAGTGTAGACAAGGGCATAAAGTGCCATGTCCCTGTCAGAAAGTCTAATCTGGTCAATCTTGCTTAGTGCTTTCAATGCACTGTCGGGGTTGCTTTCTGCCAACGGGATGATGGCAGATATTTGCTTGCCCTGTTTGTCACCGCATGCCGATAAACAGATAAGCAGTATTGCTCCTATGATTATTTTGTACAAATGCTCCATCTTCCAACCCATATCGGACTGCAAAGTTACGACTTTATTTCGTCTTTAGATAATCTAATGAGTCTAAAAATGACGTGAGGTTTTATCTGTCTATCTTATCGCAAGTCAATCAGTTACGTAATTTGTAACCTCTCTGTGAGTCTAAAAATGTAATCTAAAGCTTGAAAGGTCAATACTTTCTTGTAACGCCGCACTCCATGTAATTATGCCGGTATGTATAGCTCAATTTGTCCAATATCTATAGTCTGTTCATTTCTCCACTTCCGGCTCCAGTGCCTTTATACTTGGATTCTTGCCGATTGAACGCGTATCGGATAGTGACAGTGGCGCAACGTCCGTAATATCGATTGGATTCTGACAACTTAACATTGGGGCAATACAACGCACAATTGAATTTCCCTTTGGTTCTTCCTCACTTGTTTACCTTTTCAGATAGAAACAAAAAAAGGTTTCCTCGACTGGCGGGGAAACCTTTTGTGGCTTATTGTGGTGTCATGGATGGCACGGGGCAGATACTGTAATGTGCTGTCCGTGTCTGTCGCTTGACTTAATAAGCAAAGAGAGGGTAGTTCTTCATTGTGGCATTGACCTTATCCTTGACCTTCTTTATTACCTGGTCGTTCTCCGGATCAGCGAGAACCTCGTCGATAAGGTCAGCGATGAGATGCATCATATCCTCCTTGGCACCACGAGTTGTCATGGCAGCTGTTCCGAGGCGGATACCTGATGTCTGGAATGCTGAACGCTCGTCGTAAGGAACCTTGTTCTTGTTGACAGTGATGTCGGCGGCAACGAGGGCATTCTCGGCTACCTTACCGGTAAGCTCAGGATACTTAGGACGAAGGTCGAGAAGCATTGAGTGATTGTCAGTACCACCGGAAACGATGGCAAAGCCCTTGTCGATAAGGTCCTGAGCAAGAACGGCAGCATTCTTCTTGACCTGCTTAGCATAGTCGATCCAGCTTGGTTCAAGGTTCTCACCGAAGCCTACTGCCTTTGCGGCGATGACATGCTCGAGAGGACCGCCCTGATTGCCTGGGAATACAGCAGAGTTGAGCAGTGTAGACATCTTCTTGATAACTCCCTTTTTTGTTGTCTTACCCCAAGGATTATCGAAGTCCTTACCCATGAGGATAACTCCACCACGAGGACCACGGAGAGTCTTATGTGTTGTGGTTGTAACGATGTGAGCGTACTTTACAGGGTTCTTAAGCAGACCGGCTGCGATAAGTCCTGCCGGGTGAGCCATATCGATCATGAGCAGTGCGCCAACCTCATCGGCAATCTTACGCATACGCTCATAGTCCCACTCACGGCTGTAAGCTGAACCACCACCGATGATGAGTTTTGGCTTGTTCTCAAGAGCAAGTCGCTCCATCTCATCGTAGTCGACACGACCAGTCTCACGGTTCAATGTGTAACCGATGTGATGATAGAGGATACCCGATGTGTTGACAGAGCTACCATGAGAGAGGTGACCGCCCTGGTCGAGGTCGAGTCCCATGAATGTGTCGCCCGGATTGAGGCAGCAGAGCAGTACAGCCTGGTTAGCCTGTGCACCAGAGTGCGGCTGAACATTGGCATACTCGGCATCGAAGAGTTTCTTCACTCTTTCAATGGCAAGAGTCTCTACCTTGTCGACAACCTGACAACCACCATAGTAGCGCTTGCCCGGGTAACCCTCGGCATACTTGTTTGTGAGGTATGAGCCCATGGCCTGCATAACCTCGTCACTAACGAAATTCTCTGAGGCAATAAGCTCCATTCCGCGCAGCTGGCGCTGGTGCTCTTCCTCGATAAGATTGAAAATCTCAGGATCTCTTCTCATAATGTAAACCTCACGGGTCAAAGTCCCCCCCAAGCCTCCCCCAAGGGGAGGATGTTTAGTTACCTAAGCAAGGACCATGCCCGATAATCTTTTGATATTTGTTTATAATGTTATTATTTAATTCTTGGTATGATATTAGCCCCCATTTCTCAATCATCTTTTTGGTGATTAAACACCATCCCCTTTAGGGGAGGCTTGGTGGGGATTTCGGACTCTCATGCCTTAAACCAACTCTACTTCGTCAATCTTCTGCTCCTTATCGCAGTAGTGGCACTTGACGATGCCACGCTCTTTGTCGATGACGTTGAAGATAGTTTCCATCGGCTCATTGTTGGTGATGCACTTCGGGTTGTTGCACTTGATGATGCCACGGAGCTCATCAGGAGTCTCAACCTTGCGCTTCTCGACGACCTCATAGTTGCGGATGGTGTTCAGCACGATGTTCGGGGCAACCACGCTGAGGCGGTTTATCTCATCGTCGGTGAAGAACTTGTCGCTCACCTTGATGATACCCTTCTTGCCCATAAGCCCTGACTTGTAATTGTAGCCTATGGTTACAGGTGTGTCCATGTCCTGCAGGTGCAGGAGGCTTGCCACCTGGAATGTCTTCTCTGTTGGTATATGGTCGATGACTGTGCCGTTCTCAATGGCACTCACCAGTAATTCTTTCTTTGACATAAGAATAAAATTAAATTCCCCACCAAGACTTCCCCAAGAGGAGGATGTTTGAACACCTAATAAATGTGAGGTGTTGGTAGAGAACCATCCTTTTATATTAATATTATATGTATTTATATTTCCCCCAATCTCTTAATCAGCTTTTAAGTGATTAAAACATCCTAGCCCTGTTGAGGCTTGGTGGGGAATTGACTTACTCAATTATCGTCTTGTCATTCACGACATCCTCGTAGGTAATGCCCAGGCAGTAGCAGAATATTGCCTCACGGGCATAGAGTCCGTTCTTAGCCTGCTGGATATAGTAAGCGTGAGGGTTGTTGTCGACTTCGTAAGCAATCTCGTTGACACGTGGCAGAGGGTGCAGGACCTTCATGTTCGGCTTGGCATCGATGAGCATGTCGTTTGTCAGTCGGTAGACGTTCTTGACCTTCTCATATTCCATGAGGTCGGAGAAACGTTCCTTCTGTACACGGGTCATATAAAGGATGTCGGCATCGGCAATTTCCTTGCTGTTGAAAGCCGAGTGCTCAACATATTTTATATTGTTCTCCTTGCAATAGAGTTTGTACTCGTCAGGCATTGCAAGTTCTTTAGGAGCGATGAAGTGGAAAGTTGGATTGAAGTGACGCATTGCCATGATAAGTGAGTGAACTGTGCGCCCGTATTTCAGGTCACCCACGAGATAAATATTAAGGTTGTTCAGTGTGCCTTGAGTCTGATAAATGGTGTAGAGGTCAAGGAGACACTGTGAAGGATGCTGATGGGCTCCGTCGCCGGCATTGATGATTGGTATCGGAGCGACCTCGCTGGCATATTGTGCCGCACCTTCGATGTAGTGGCGCATTGCTATGACGTCGGCATAATTGCTCACCATAAGAATGGTGTCCTTCAGCGTTTCGCCCTTTGAGACACTCGATACCTTTGCATCGGTAAACCCGATAACCCTGGCGCCCAAACGGTTTGCCGCCGTCTCAAAGCTTAGTCGTGTACGTGTAGATGGTTCGTAGAATAGAGTTGCTACAACTTTGCCCTTAAGCAACTCACGGTTAGGGTGTTTCTCGAACTCCCGCGCCATCCGGATGAGATACAGAAGTGTATCCTCCGACAGGGTTTGGATGTTCACAAAGTCATGCTTTTTCATTGGAACTTTGGATGTTAATTGTAATTCGACTGCTAAATTACAACAATTTTTCAACATAGCGGTTATTAGCTAATAATTTTTTTGTTAAAGCTATTAAAAACGTATGGCTATATGACAAAGCTACAAATTGTCTACAAATTCGTGTAGTAAGTTTGCAACCGACAAATTGAAAAAAATAAAATATCACGAGATGAAGAAGCTTTTTCTAGTATTCATACTTATGGTTTCGCCAGTCGTGTTGCTGGCAATGACACCCGAAAACCGAGACAAAGACAGTGCATCTGTTGACAGTTCTATGGCGATTGACTCTGTAAGGGTAACCCATTTTCAGAAGTCATTGGACGGAATGAGCGGGTCGCGCCTTTTCCGTTCGACTTACCTCGGAGTGCCACTGATTGTTGGTGGACTGATAGAAAAACATCAGGATTCAAAATTCCGTAAGCTTCGCAATGATTTTATGCCAAGGTTTCATCGTGACCTCGATAATTACATGCAGTTTGCTCCGGCGGCGGTTATGGTTGGTCTGAAAGCTATGGGTGTGCCATCGAGAAGCTCATGGGGAAGGATAATTACGAGTGATGCCTTTTCTGTGGCTATATTTACCGGTGTGGTGCAGGGACTAAAGAATTCGACTCACATAATGCGACCGGACGGCTCGGATAATCACAGTTTCCCTTCTGGACATACTGCAACGGCATTTGCTATGGCAACGATGCTCTCGAAGGAGTATGGACATATTTCGCCGTGGATAAGTGTGGGTGGATATAGTGTGGCAACTGCAACGGGTCTGATGCGGATGGCAAATAACAAGCACTGGTTGTCGGACGTTATGGTAGGTGCCGGAGTTGGAATCCTTTCGACAGAATTTGGCTATTGGCTTGCTGATTTAATTTATAAGGATAAGGGTCTCAATGTGAAGGATGCTCCGGAGGAATATATAGGATATAGCAAGCCTTCGTTCTTCGGTATCTATATGGGATTCAATATTCCTCTAAGTAATTTTGATGTAAGTGAGGATGTGGCTTACAAGACTTCCAATGGAACGGTGCTCGGGGCTGAGGGTGCTTACTTCTTCAATAGATATATAGGTATAGGCGGTAGGGCTACAATATCCAACCTCCAGTTTATTGTCAATGGCTATGAGGCTCCTGAGAACACGTTGGACTCATATACTTTCAGTGCCGGTCCATATTTCAATCTGCCTATAACTCCACGGTGGAGTGTAGGAACGAAAACACTGGCAAGCTACACTCGTTATCAAAGTACGAACATTGGCGGTGTTTATGTTCCTAGAAATGCAGGATGGGGATTCGGAACCGGACTGAACATTGACTATCGTGTGCGCAAGCATCTGGGAATAGGTGTCTTCCTCGACTACAATATCCAGCCTCCACACAGTCAGTTCAGTGATGAGTTCGTTCACACGATGACACTGGGAGCTCGTGCAACTATCCGTTTCTAAAGTGGTGGTTTTGTTTTACTTTTTTACCTTTTTACTCTTTTACTTTTCATACTTGAATGAATAGCCATACTGATACGGCTATCATCACGCAGGCAACAACACGCTGGTAGGCTTTCTTGCGAGCGTGTTTTATAAGATGCAGGGCAATAAAGTTGCCAGCCATCATGGCGCAACCGATGAAGAATCCATTGAGGAAGATGTGCCAGTTCATAAGGTCGAACTTGCCGTAGGTCACGGCTTTGACGATATGCATTGCCGCTGCGGCAGTGGCTTCACTGACAATGTAAGCCACAGGCGAAAGCTCCAATGTAAGAAAGACGGCACTACTCAATGGTCCGGAGATTCCGAGCATACCATTGATGAAGCCAGTCAGACCGCCACCGATAAGCATTGTCTTCCGTCCCTTTGGCAGGTGCAACTTTCCTTTGACTTTCATTATAGAGAAGACGATAAGGAAAACGCAGAGGATGCGGGTCATTATAGTCTTGTCGACAATAGAGAATCCGAATGCCCCAAGAGCAGTAAATGGCAATGCAGGGATAAGGAACCAAAGTACTTGCTTCCATTGTATCTGCCTCCAGCCCATAGCCGCACGCGAGAGGTTGCTCATCATCTGAGCTATCGTTGAAACAGGCACGGCAACTTCAACTCCATAGAAATAAGTGATGACTGGCAGAAGAATCATTCCCCCGCCAAAGCCAACAGAGCCGGATAACGTTCCAGCTATAAGGCCCACGATAATTAATGTAACGTACATTCCCATGATTCAGGTTGCAAATGTACTAATTTTGATTGATTTTGAGTAGGATATAAGGTTAAACTATATTACAATTCTGAATAGATTCTGTATTTTCGATTAATCATCTGTAAGACAATATATATCAGGGAAAAACGGGTCAGTTGCATAAGTCCGTGGATGCCCACCACCTGCCTAACTAAAAAATCTTGCTCAAGCGGAACATGAAGAAGGGTAAAATGATTACCTTTGCATCATGGCAAAGAAGAAAAATCATTTTGAT
>Ga0256406_1001515_pt1 | contig 36946 bp, 30 predicted proteins | sample RumenRJG_03DNA_FD_185986 | JGI IMG/M metagenome (GOLD analysis project Ga0256406, IMG submission 185986) | Bovine rumen microbial communities from Lethbridge, Alberta, Canada - RJG_03 | ecosystem: Host-associated > Mammals > Digestive system > Stomach > Rumen | place: Canada: Alberta | collected...
AAGAGCCGAGCAGGTAGAGGCACCATTGTTGTCGTAAGCCGAGTTGCTCATTACGAAGTACTTGCCGTTAGTGGCATACTGAGTGGTCTTGAGGTCGGCACTTCTGAGCTGGTCGACACTCAGCGAAGTGGTGCCCAGTGTGCTGGCATCCAGACTCTGTGGGTTGGCCACTGCAATCATGGTAGCAGGTGATGCACCGCGGTTGCCCTCGATAACGAGAATTACGTTACTCTTGTTTTCAACAGTCTTGCTGTCGTCGCCGCTGCCAGTCATGGTAACATCCTTTTCCAGATAGTTTACGCCCACAGGGGTAGAGTTGGTGAGGTTGTAAGGTGTACCATCGGCGTTGAAGAAGTAGAAGCGCACCTTTGAGATGTTGCTTTCGTCGGTGGTGCCGTCTTCGTAGCCGTCGAGGGCACGTGTGGCGGCAGAACCCACGTTGGTAATGTTAACTGAAATGTAGCTCTGAGCATCGGCATTGCCGGTGGTGTTGGCTGCATCGTCACTACTCGAGCACGAGGTCATGCCCGTTAAGGCTGTGGCAACGAGCACAGCAGAAAGTGAGAGTTTTTTCATTGTGATGAAATTTAAAAAAGTAATTATTATTTTCTTTCCTGTTTTACAAATTCTCCAGATTGGTTTGCGCCTCCTTTACGCCGCCGGCGGCAGCCTGGGTGTAGCACTGGTGGGCCTTCTGGTTGTCGCCCTTCAATTGCCAGTACATGCCCCATGCATTCTGTGCCTGGGCCGATGTACCGGCTTTTTGCAGGTAGGGGTAGGCGGCGTCGGCCTCGCCGGCAGTGAGCCGGGTGCAGGCCGCATTGAGGTTGGCCGTGGCATTGTTTGGGAACATTCTTACGGCAGTTTCCATTACATCGTTAAACTCCCTGGAGCCTGGCTCGTAAGTTTGTGCCACCATGAACATCTCGGCCTCCGAGAGCAGTTGCGGCTGGGTGTGGATAAGCTGCCGGGCCTCGTCGACGTTGAAAGGCTTAACCTTGTAGGTGATGTGGTAATCGCTGTGGCGCAGTGCCGGATACCAGTTGGTGAGCATGTACTTGTACTCATCGGGATAGGTGGTTTTGATTTTCCACTCGCGGGCATCGGCCGTAAGTGCTTCGTCGTTACTTATGGCGAGTATCTCGTCGCGGTGCTGCAAGGTGCTGCTCTTAAGGTACTGGCGCAGTCCGTCCCAGTCCTCGGGCGTGCTCGACACGCTGAAGATGCCTGCCGGCAGGTTCACCATGCGCTGCACAAAGGCTGTGAGCGTTTTGGCACGGTTGCGTGCCAGGTAATCGTTGTGTACATAGGGACTCTCGGGCGAGGCATAACCGTGAATATTGATGGCGCTCACCTCGAGTGCCTTGTCGTTCTTCAGCGTGTTGATGGTGTTGATAATGCTGTCGAGCTGCTCGGGATTGCGGCGGTAGTCGGGATGCAGTTCGGTGCGGTCTACGGGAAAGTCGATGTAGGCACGCTTGTCGAGATGGCGAATTTTAACTGCCTCGGCCTGCGGGCGCACAAAACCGGCCAGCGGCTGGCGGCTCTTTTTGAGCAGGTAGTGGTTGCCTTCGTCAATGTTGCCGCATCCGCACACGTCCTCGTTCAGGTTCACATCGTAGTTTTGCAGCTTGCCGTTAACGGGAATGGTGGCCTGGTAATGCACTGCTTGCGCACGGCCGTTGAGGCGCTGCACCACGGTGGCATTGCTGCTGAAACGGTTGCGAAACTTGCCGCGGCGGTACATAATTTGCTGCCGGCGACCGTTAATCACTATCTCGGGCATCTTTACCTCGCCACTGGTGGTGTGCAGCACGGGGGTGTAAACCAGCTGGTTGTTGGTGCCAAGGTGCAGCGAGTCTAAGCGCAGATTCATTTGCACGGTTAAGAAGTTGCCGTATTGGGCCACCTCGGTGCTGTCGATTTTTATCTTGCGGTTGGCCACCTTCAGGTTGCGACAGTCGTTGGCTTGTGCCTGGGTAAGCGCTGCGGCCATGCAGGCTGTAAGCAGTATAGCGTGTAACTTGCTCATTTCTTTTCCTTTCCGTTAAATACATAGATAACCGACAGGGCGGCTTTGGTGGGGCCCACGTAGTTGCGGTGCCCGTCTTTCTGCTTGTTGCCGCACAGTGCACACTTTTCGTAGGGCGAGTAGATGTAACCCAGACCCACCGAGGCTTCAAGATTGAAGTGGCGGGTGAGCGGCCACTGGTAGCCGCCCGTAACGCCACCGCCAATGTACCAGCCCTTGTAGTGATGATCTTTGAGCGTGCTCAGCAGGTTGCCGGGCAGGTCTACACCGCCTGCGTTGTACTGTCCGCCCATGGCATGCACGCCCACAAACCAGCCGTTAAAGGTCTGGCAGAACCAGTGGCGCACTTCGGGCTGAACCAGCCAGTGGCGCAGGCTCGACGTGTTGCCGCCGCTCTGCTTCCACGGATTCAATCCGTAGAACACCTGTGCGGTGGTCTTTGGACCAAGTGCTACCTCCAGTCCCACGTTGGGAGTGGTGGTGGCCCAATACAGAAGATTGGTCTTAACGGCTACATCCTGTGCCCGGGCGGCAAGGGGCAGCACGCTTAACAGCAGTATGACAAGCAGATGTCGCAGCGTGGTGGCCCGGCATCTGGATGCACTAAAGGTATTATTCATGCTTTATATTGTGTATTTTGTACCCTGAAAGGCGTAATCTTTTATCTTGTGTTACTGTGTAAATTTTTACCTTGATTGAACTGTTGGCCTGTATTCTAAGGATATGCTGAATCCTGAAGATCTTTACGGCACATAAACATAGTGCTTTTCTCACTTTTGTGTAGTGATTGATTAGTTGACTAATGTTCCTTATAAACGTTGAACGTTGTACAATCTTTTATATTGTAAACATTCCAAGTATTTGCGCTGCAAATTTAAGGATTTATTTTTTAATTCTTCAAATGCCCTCCCCATTTTTCCAACAAATACCCATAATTTCGAAAAAATTAACTTAAATATAACACAAATTGGGGAGGATACATATTTATATTATAGGGAGTGCAACAAATGTTATAACAAATTAAAAGCACACAGCAAAGGCTGTGCGCTTGCGGATATTGGCGGTTGTTTTAAAGCAATTAACGTAATGATATTGAATTACCAGAATAATTACCAGCCTTTGGTAAAGCCGTTACCACACATTGGTAAAGCCGTTACCACACATTGGTAAAGCCGTTACCACGCATTGGTAACGAATTTACCAACCTTTGGTAATGTTGTTACCAAGGGCTGGTAATATTTTTTTGAAAACGTATTACGTAATTCAAAAAAATATATTATCTTTGCGCTGAAGGAGCAACAGCGATGAACAAAGACGATAAAACAGAGCATCGGGGCGGCAAGCGGGCAGGGGCAGGGCGCCCCCGCTCCGACAGTAAGTTGTACACGTTCAGAGCCCCGGCACAAGTGGCAAAGCGCATTGATGCCGAAAAGAACAAGACAGAGTTTATCAAGAACTGCATCATGAATGCGGCTCCTGCGGGTGAGCCCGACCTTAGCAGGCTGGGCGAAGTGTACCCCGTGAGTGGAATTAAGGACATGCATCTGCCTTACTTCGACATTGGCATCGTGGCCGGCTTCCCTATACCACTCGACAACGACGAGCGCAGTCAGGACATCGAACTGCTGCGCATGCTGTGCCCCAACCCCGAGGCATGCTATCTTATAAGGGTAGAGGGCAACTCAATGATTGATGCCGGCATCTACAGCGGCGACCTTATCATTGTGGACAAGAGCAACCGTGAACCGTCGCCCAGTGAGGTGGCGGTGTGCGAGCTCAACGGCGACTACACCCTGAAGCGCTTTGAGAAGCGCGGCAACGAGGGCTGGCTCATTCCCGCCAATCCCAAGTATCCTGAGATAAGGGTAACCCCTGGCGATACGTTCAGCATCTGGGGCACCGTTACGTTTGTAATTCATAAACCCAGAGGATAATATGTACGCACTGGTTGACTGTAACAGCTTCTTTTGTTCGGTGGAGAAGGCGTTCCATCCCGGATTGGAAGGTAAACCCGTAGTGGTGCTTTCCAACAACGACGGGTGCATCGTGGCACTTACGCCCGAGGCCAAGTCCATAGGCTTGCATCGCGGCGACCCTATCTTCAAGATGCGTGACATCGTGGATTATTATCACGTTACCATCTTTTCTACCAATATGTACCTGTATGCCGCTATGAGCCAGCGCGTAACCAATATTCTTCGCAAAAGCATCTGCCACGTAGAGAACTACAGCATCGACGAGAGTTTTTGCGATTTGAACGGTTACGAACGGCATTACAATCTTGAGAATCTGATGCGCGGCATTGCCCAAAAGATAAAGCTCTACACCGACATACCCGTGAGCGTGGGCGTGGCTCCCACCAAGACGCTGGCCAAGATGGGCAGCAAGTTTGCCAAGAAATACAAGGGCTACCGCAGCGTGTGTATGATTGATACCGATGAGAAGCGCCGCAAGGCCTTGCAGCTGTTCAGTCTGGCCGACGTGTGGGGCATTGGCAGGCACACACTCGAAAAACTGAACTACTACGGCATCGACACTCCGCTGGAGTTTGCCGACAAAAAGGAGTCGTGGGTGCGCCAGCATCTCACCAAGCCCGGCGTGCAGACGTGGCTTGAGCTGAACGGCAAGCCTTGCATCGACACCACCGAAGTGGTGCGCAATAAAACCATCTGCACCAGTCGCAGCTTTGGCGACATGGTAACCAATCTGGCTTCGCTCAAAGCCTCGGTGGCCACCTTCGCGAGCAGTTGTGCCAACAAACTGCGTGGACAGGGTGCCGGGGCACGCTGCGTTACCGTGTTTCTGTGCAGTAATCACTTCCGCGACGACCTTCGGCAGTACAACAACGCAGCCTCCACCTGGCTCGTTACGCCCACATCGGATACCATGGAGATAACGCATGCAGCCCTGCAGGCCTTGCAAAGCATTTATCTGCAAGGCATTATGTACAAGAAGTCGGGCGTAGTGGTGAGCGAGATAGAGCCCATGAACCCTTTTCAGCCCGACTTGTTCGACCCTGTTACCAACCGCACCGGCCGTGCCCGACTGATGAAGGCAATCGACCAGATGAACCACCGTTACGGTCTGAAGACGGTGCAACTGGCCGTGGAGGGCGAAAAGAAACAGCCGTGGAAGGTGAAGTGCGAGCACCGCAGCGGCAATTACCTTACCAACATCAACGAATTGCTGACCATACATATATAATTTTTTAATGTAAAAATGTCCACCGTAGGGGCGGCCCTTGTGGCCGCCCTAAGGGCCCGGTTTATCCTGCAATATATTGATTGTGTTGGAATTGCGTGGCACTAAGGGCGGCCATAAAGGCCGCACCCTACGGTGGACCGGTCCTCCGCAATTGTCAGTTTGCCTACAGATTGTAACTTTTTGCAGTGGCAATTCTGAAAATCACCCACTTTTTCAGCAGCCTCAACACGGTTACCCCACGTGCAACGTAGGGCACAAGGGGGAATGACAGGTTCGCCCTCTTCGAGGACGCATTCGCCGGGCGATACGGTACCCCATGTCTACGCTGCGCTCCGACATGGGGCTAACCTAATTCGCCCCCTTCGGGGACGTTTCCCCACAACTGTTATATTATGTCCAATGCAGGGCCGCGGCCCTCGTGGACATTTATTCGACGGTTTAAAAACTCCTTTTGTGCCAACTTTTCCCCTTCTTCGTTCTATTTGGTAACAAAAGTTACACATATATTCCACGTCTGCGCTTTGGAATGATTGTTGCTGACACTTAAGTAGATAACGATTAAAACAATTGGGTAATGAGAGCTAATATTAGAAGAAACGAGCAAACGAGAGTGGTTATCGTGGGTGGCGGACTTGCCGGGCTGAAGCTTGCACAATCGCTGCGGAAAACCAATTACCAGGTGGTGCTGGTCGACAAAAACAACTATAACCAGTTCCCGCCTCTCATCTATCAGGTGGCATCAGCCGGACTGGAACCCAGCAACATCGCCTTCCCCTTCCGCCGGCTGTTCCAGGGCTGGAACAACTTTTTCTTCCGCCTGGGTAAGGTAAACTCGATTGATACCAAAGAGAAGGCCGTACAGACTTCGTTCGGCACGCTGCATTATAAATATCTGGTGCTGGCTGCAGGCGCCACAACCAACTTCTTTGGCAACAAGAACCTTGAGGAGCACACCTGGCCCATGAAAACCGTTACTGAGGCCATGGCTCTGCGCAACCATATACTGGAGAACCTGGAACGTGCCGAAACCGAGGACAACGAGCAGCGGCGCCAGGCTCTGCTGAACGTGGCCATTGTGGGCGGCGGTCCGTCGGGTGTTGAGATTGCGGGGGCACTGGCCGAGATGAAGAAGACCGTGATTCCACGCGACTATCACGACCTGGATGTAAAGAAGATGAACATCTACCTGATTAATGCAGGCAACCGGTTGCTGCAGAGCATGGACCCCAAATCATCTGAACAGGCCGAAAAAGATTTGCGCAATATGGGCGTAACGGTGAAGTTGAACAGTAGGGTAACCGACTACCATGACCAGCAACTCGTGATGCCCGACGGCAGCACGCTGCTTGCCGACACCGTGATTTGGGTGAGTGGTGTGAGGGCCAACACCATTGAGGGCGTGCCACAACAAAGCATAGGGCATGCCGGCAGAATACTTACCGACCGCTACAATCGCGTAAAAGGTATGACCGACGTGTTTGCCATAGGCGACCAGAGTCTGGTTGAGGGCGATAAGGAGTATCCCTTAGGCCACCCGCAGCTTGCGCAAGTGGCCATACAGCAAGCTGCCAATCTTGCCGACAACATCATCAGGCTGGAGAACCATGAGCCCATTACCCCCTTCAGCTACCGCAACCTTGGTGTGATGGCAACCATAGGCCGTAAGAAGGCTGTGGCCGAGATAGGCAAGATGAAGTTCGGCGGCTTAACCGCCTGGCTGCTCTGGCTTGTGGTGCATCTGCGCTCGATACTCGGCGTGAAGAACAAAACTGTGGTGTTGCTCAACTGGATGTGGAACTATTTTAACTACAAGCAGAGCCTGCGCCTCATTCTGAAGCCGTTCAGAACGTGTCGGGCCGTCCCCAGAGAGGGCGAACATGGTTAACCCCCACGTGGCAACGTGGGGGACAAGTGGGCATACAGGTTCGCCCTCTCCGAGGACGTTTGATTCTGTGTTGTTGTCTTAACCCCAGGTTTCGGCTTCGCCTCGACCTGGGGCTAACCATGTTCGCCCCCTTCGGGGACGGTCCGGCAAATGTCCACCGTAGGGTGCGGCCTTTATGGCCGCCCTAAGTGGCACGTAATTCCAACCCAATCACCCAATTGCCCGACACACCGGGCCCTTAGGGCGGCCACAAGAGCCGCCCCTACGGTGGACATGTCCCCGCAATTGATTAGTATTCCTTAAAAATGTCGAGGACACGTCCATCGTAGGGGCGGCCCTTGTGGCCGCCCTAAGGGCCCGGTTTATCCTGCAATATATTGATTGTGTTGGAATTACGTGCCACTTAGGGCGGCCACAAGGGCCGCACCCTACGGTGGACCGGTCCTCCGCAATCGACAATTTGCTTACAGATTATAACTCTTAACAACGACATTCTTGAAATGATCTCCTTGTTCAGCAATCCCTTGTAATCCCCCGCTTGGATATTTGCATATTTAAAATAATTTGCTTAGTTTTGTCGTAACAAACAAATAAAGCCTTATGACAAAAGTAAAAATTACCTATTACGGGCACAGTTGCTTCAAGATAGAGGCCAATGGCTCATCTATCGTGCTTGACCCTTACGAGAACGGTTCAGTTCCTGGTCTGCAGTTGCCTGCCGGTATTCATGCCGACACGGTCAGCTGCTCGCACGGGCACTCCGACCATAATGCGGCACACCTCATTCATACTACGGGCAGAAAACTCTCATTCAAAGTAGAAAAGCTCACCGTGCCACACGACCATCATAACGGGCAGCATCGCGGACTGTCGGACATCACGTTTATAGAACTTCCCGACATCACCGTGTGTCACTTGGGCGACCTGGGGCGCTTGCCCACTGCCAGCGAATATGCTGCCATTGCCCGTGCCGATGTGGTGCTGCTGCCCTGTGCCGGTTACTTCACCATCAGTTCTAAGGAGGCAGCCGAAGTAATCAGGCACCTTAAGAGGCCCGGTCTGAAGGTGCTGATGCACTTCCGCGAAGGCAATCGCGGCTACGATGTGCAGGAAGATATCAACCAGGTGATGCAGAACATCCAGCCGGTGAAGCGCCTCGGCGAGAGCAGCATCACTGTAGAGGCGGGCAGCATTACTGATGAGATAGTTACACTAACCCCTGTACAGTAAAATAATACGCAGGTTTGCAGTATTTGAAAAGCATGAAACGGGCTACCCCTTTATCCATATCAAAAACATTATTAATTTTTATTCTCGCTTGCATTCCCTGCGCTGTTACCTTGGCGCAAACGACAAAAGACAGACGCGGGATGGGCAAATTAAGGCAGAAGCTTGAAATAGCCGACAGTATGCGGCTCGCCATGCGCCGTGCAGCCGACGAGGGCCGACTGCTGCAATGGGGCGACAGCTTGTTGCGCACCCGACTGAGTCGGGGCGAAATAAACGAGCAGCGTTATGAAAAGTTGCAGGCACGGTTGCGCAGAGTCGACCGCCGTCTGCACCAGGGCGACTCGCTGCTGGCAAAGAGTGGCGGCAAAGTGAACTTCGACACGCTGTACATGGCCAGGCCGCAGGGCCGGTGGGTTATAAAGTGGCGCGCCAACCTCTCGGGAGCCGAACTGCATGCCAGTGGCGTGAACTCGCAAACCACATTTAACGGCTCAGCCCGATCGGCCTATCGCGGCACGCTGAGCATGGCAGTGGCCTATCGTGGCATTGGGTTGGCTGCGGCCATCAACCCCGCCAAGCTTGCCGGCAAGAGCAAGGATAACGAGTTTAACCTTAATGCCTACGGCAACAAATTCGGTGTGGATGTGGTGCTGCTCTCCTCAGAAACCTACAGCGGCACAGTGGAAACCGATGCGGCAAAGATACAGGTGGGCAAAGGCAACATTCAGCAGAAAGCGCTCAACGTGAATGCTTACTACGCCTTTAACGGCAGGCGCTTCTCGTTCCCTGCCGCGTTCAGTCAGAGCTATAAACAGCTGCATAGTGCCGGCAGCTGGCTGATAGGCCTCAGTTTCGACGGTCAGCACACCAACTTAGCCGGTACCGACCTTACCTACCAGGAGCCCGTACACATCAAACTGTATGAGCTCGGCATCGGCATGGGCTATGGTTACAACTTCGTGCTGGCACGCCACTGGCTGCTTCACCTCTCGTTGCTGCCCACCTTCGATATTTATACCCACTCACACGTTATGTCAGGCAACCAGCGGGTAAAAATGAAGTACTTTTTCCCCAGTTTTATTGTAACCGCCCGCAGTGCGGCCCTTTACACCTGGCGCAACAAGTTCACCGGCCTCACCTTTGTAATGAACTCCTCGTCGGCCGACAACGACAACCATTTGCAGATACGTCGCGACAAATGGCGACTGAGGCTGTTCTTCGGCTTCAGATTTTAAGAATAGGGAAGAATGAATGGGGTGAATGGGTTTAATGGGGTAAAAAAAAGGCTGCCAGCCTGATGGGCCGGCAGTCTTAACTGTTAACAAGCAGGGGCAATTGCGGTTAAGCAACCTCAATCTTCTTGGTCTCCTTCTCAGCCTTCTGCGTACGAGGAAGCGTTACATGAAGCACACCATTATCAACTTTAGCTTCGATTTTATCTTTCTCAACGTCATCAGGCAGCGTCAGAGCCTGCTCGTAATTGCTGTATGAGAACTCGCGGCGCAGATAATGCTCCTTCTTGTTCTCGTCCTTCTTGTCGTCCTTGTGCTCCATCTTGATGAGCAGGTTACCATCTTTATCAACGCTAACCTTGAAGTCATCTTTTGTAGTGCCGGGAGCGGCAAGCTCAATTTCGTAATTCTTATCGTTCTCCTTCACATTGATAGCAGGAGCGGTAACGTTCATGCGGGGCATCCAACTGGTGTCGAGCATATCATCGAAATCATTGTTCAACCAATTATTCATGTCTCTTAAAACAGGATATAACATAAAGCAAAACCTCTTAATTATCAATTAGTTCTAAATTTTATCCTCGGCTCGTCCATCGTCCTTCGGGACTCCTTTCGTTGTCCCTCGTCCGACTTTCGAACTTCACTAATCTACAGTGCAACATGCGTGCCCATGCCGTATAAGTGCCAAATCATGCCATAGCTGTCAGCAAAGTTTAAATATATTATACTTTGCTGCCAACAGTGGCAATAATTGCGTTCCAAAGGTGTACCTGGCTTTGGTACTTACAGTATCACGCTTTGATATCCGGAGTATCACGCTTTGAAATCCAGAGTATCACGCTTTGATATCCGGAGTATCACGCTTTGATACTGACAGTACCTTGCTTTGGTATGCATCGTAATACACGGTGATACATTCGTGAAACAGCAAAACCTGCTGATAAATTGTTTGTGGTTAACTTGTCTGCTTCGAAAAATTCAATCTGTTAACGGCTGTTTTTTCAGATATTATCATTATCTTTGCCTTAACTATCACGGGCGGTATCAAAAATCTTACCTTAACGGTTATCATGATTGCTGCTTGATATTAAACATTCAAATAAACAGACATATGCTTAAGTTAATGTATATCACCAACAACCCCGCTGTGGCACAAATTGCCGAACAAGCCGGTGTTGACTGGATATTTGTGGACATGGAGTTTATTGGCAAGGATGCCCGGCAGCACGGTCTGGACACCGTGCAGAACCACCACACCATTCAGGATATACGCAACATCAGGGCGGCGGTGAAGCAGTCGAAGGTGCTGGTAAGGGTGAACCCCATACACCCCGGGTGCGATGGCTACTTTGACTCCGAACATGAAATTGATGCTGCCGTGGAGGCCGGGGCCGATATACTGATGCTGCCTTATTTTCACACAGTGAGTGAGGTAGCCCGCTTCGTGAACTACGTGCAGGAAAGCGCAAAGAAGTATGGCCGCAATGTAAAGACATGCCTGCTGCTTGAGACGCCTGATGCTGTAATCATGCTTGACGAGATACTCAACGTAAAAGGCATCGACATGGTTCACGTCGGACTGAACGACCTGCACCTCGGACTGGGTATGAAGTTCTTGTTTGAGCTGCTTGCCAACGGTATGGTTGACGAGATAGCCCGGAAGTTGCGTGCCCGCGGCATTCCGTTTGGCTTTGGTGGTATTGCGGGCTTGCACACAGGCGCGTTGCCCGGTGAGATGGTGCTTAAGGAGCATTACCGCCTCGGCAGTTCGATGGTAATTCTGGGCCGCAGCTTCTGCAACACGCAGAAGATAACCAACCTGGATGAAATACGCCGCATCTTTACAACGGGCGTGGCAGAAATACGCCGGCTGGAGAACGAAGCCCGGCAGGCTCTCAACTATTTTGAGGACAACCACAGGCAGGTGACCGAAATTGTGGATAAGATAGTAGCCAACATCAACAATAAATAACATGATACTCAACAAGCAAGTAATAAGTGAGTTGCGCAACGCCTACGGCGATGCCTTCTATCTGCTGGACAGTAAGCAGTTCAGACAGAATTTCATGGAGCTGCGCAGCGCCTTCCGGAAGATTTATCCCAACTTCAACATAGCTTATTCGTACAAAACCAACTACATACCCAGACTCTGTAAAATTGTTAACGAGCTGGGCGGCTATGCCGAAGTGGTGAGCGACATGGAGCTCGAAGTGGCCTTGCGCTCAGGCGTGAGTGCCGGCAGAGTGATCTGGAACGGTCCGGTTAAGAACGTGCAGAAGCTCGAGAGCTTCCTGCTGGCAGGCGGCACCGATAACGTTGACTGTCTTGAGGAACTTGAGGTGGTGCGGCGCATAGCTCGGCAGCATCCAGACAAACAGCTGAACGTGGGTATACGCTGCAACTACAATGTGGGCGATGGTGTGCTGAGCCGCTTTGGTTTCGATGTAGACAGCGTTGACTTCAGTGAGGCTGTACGCTTTGTAACCACTACGCCAAATGTGCACTTCATTAATTTGCAGTGTCACTTTGCCAAGCGCCAGATTGACTACTGGCCGGCACGTGCCGAGGGCATGGTGAAACTCATTGACCGCCTGGGCGTTGTGCCCGACCGCATTGATATTGGTGGTGGACTGTTTGGCAAGATGGCCCCGTCGCTACAATCACAGTTCAGCAGCACCATACCCGATTATAAGGCTTATGCTGAGGCCGCTGCCACTGTGTTTGCACGGTATTTCGCCGATAAGGATGTGAAGCCCGAGTTGATTATTGAGCCCGGCAGTGCGCTGGTGGGCGACTGCATGAAGTTTGTGGCCACGGTGGAAACCATCAAGTGCGTGCGCGGAAAATGGCTCGCCACGGTGCTGGGCAGTCAGAAGAACATCAGCATGAGCGGCATCAATCCGCCTATCGAAATCATTGCCATGGGCGGCGCGCAGAAAGAGTATCACGATCTCGACTTCGTTGGCTTTACCTGTATTGAGGGTGATGTGCTGCATCACAATTACAACGGACCGCTGGCTCATGGCGACGCGCTGGTAATTGGCAACTGCGGCAGCTACTCGCTGGTGATGAAGCCGCCTTTCATACTGCCTAACTTTGCAGTGCTCGACATAAGCGAGGGCCAGACCGAAGTGATAAAGCGGGCCGAGACATTCGACGACCTGTTCCATACCTTTAATTTCTGATTCAACCATGTGGCTCAGGTTCAATCTGTTCGTAAAGCGTTTGTTCGACGTCTGCGCCTCGGCTTGTGCCATCGTGGTGCTGTTGCCGCTGTGGATTATCGTGGGCATCTGGATAAAGCTCGACTCCAGGGGCCCTGTTCTCTTTAAGCAAGGCCGCCGCACCAAGGACGGTCGAGTGTTCAAAATGTGGAAATACCGGTCGATGGTGGTGAATGCCGAACAAATGGGCTCAGGTTTGTTCAGTTACGACAACGACCCCCGCATCACCCGGGCGGGCGCATGGCTTCGCAAGACATCCATCGACGAACTGCCCCAGCTGTTCAACGTGCTGTGGGGCGACCTCTCGATAGTGGGTCCGCGACCCTGCGTTACCTACGAGCTGGGCGACTTCGACACACTGAACCGCAAGTACAAAAAGCGCTTCCGGATGAAGGGCGGCATTACCGGACTGGCACAGTGCAAGGGCCGCAACGAAAATTCGTGGGACGAGAAGGTTACACTCGACAACCAGTACATCGACCGTTTTAAGCGTGAAGGCGTGTGGCTTGACCTGAAAATTATATGGTGGACCGTCATCAAGGTGTTCCAGAGTGCCAACATCAACGAAGAGCAACGTGAGGGCATGAGCGCCGAACAGAGCGCCGCACTCGACGATGAAGAGGTGAAGCGCATAGCGCATTTGCCCGATGAGGACGAAAAATAAATCGAAAGAATTAAAAACAAAATACATACAATGAAATACGATGTAGCAAATCGTAGAATTTGGCTGAAAGGCGAAATTCTGAATGTAAACGATGCAAAGGTGAACGTGCTGTCGCCTACATCACAGTTTGGATTGAACGTGTTCGAGGGCATACCCTGCTATTGGAACGATGAGCAGAAACAACTTTATGCCTTTCGTCTGAACGACCATTATGACCGGCTCATACGTTCGGCCAAGTTGATACAGTTCGATTTGAAATATACCAAAGAAGATTTCAAGAAGGCATTCATCGACACCATCAGGGCCAATGAGTACGACGAGAACCTCTCGGTACGTCAGACACTGTTTGTTGACGGCTTCGGCTCATGGGGCTCCGACGGTCCGGTAGAGATGTTCGTGGCTCCGATACCGCGTGGCCGCACGAGTGCCGAGTACAACAAGAAAGGCCTGAACTGTTGTATCACCTCGTGGCGCCGCATCAGCGATGAGAACCTGAGCCCGCGCATCAAGTGCGGTGCCAACTATATCAACAGTCGGGTGGGCCAGCGTGAGGCCCTGCGCAATGGCTACGACACCTGCATCTTCCTGAACGAGGTGGGCAAGATAGCCGAAGGCCCGGGCAGCTGCTTCTTCATGATTAAGGGCAACACCCTGATTACACCGCGCCTTACCGACAGCGTGCTGGAATCGATAACCCGCGACACAGTTATCAAACTGGCTACCGGGGAGCTGGGCTTGCTGTTCGTGGAGCGTTCCATCGATCGCACTGAAGTTTACATGGCCGATGAGGCCTTCCTCTGTGGCAGTTCTATGGAGGTTACGCCCATCTACACCATCGACCGTTACGCCATCGGCACGGGCAAGCAGGGTGAACTCACCAGGCGCATTCACCAGAAGTATCTGGAGTGCGTGCAAGGCAAACTGCCTGGCAGAATGAACTGGCTTACACCTGTATATTAATCATGGCACGCTACGACAACGAGCGCATATCGGTTATTGTGCCTGTGTATAAGGTGGAGCGTTTTATCGCACAGGCTGTACTCTCGGTCGAGAATCAGCACTATCCCGATGTCGAGATAGTGCTGGTAGACGACTGCTCGCCCGATAATTCGGCTGCTGTGATTAAGACGCTGCAGACGCAATATGCCAACATTGTTTATTACAAACTACCGCGCAACAGTGGGGCGGCGGTGGCACGCAATAAGGCACTCACACTTGCCACGGGCCGCTATGTAGCCTTTCTGGATGGCGACGACATGTGGGCCGCCGACAAGCTGGAGCGGCAGATGGACTTCATGCGCAGGCATCACGCTGCCATCAGCTGTACGGCAATGGATACGGTAGACGAGCAGGGCCACGCTCTTGGCTCTGTGCGCCATGTACGAGAGCAGATAACCTATAAGTTCTTGCTTCACAACACCATGATAGCTACATCGACCACCATTGTAGACCGCAACCAGACGGGCGATTTCCAAATGCCCTTGCGCCGTGGAGGTCAGGATTATGCCACCTGGCTCATGCTGATGCGTGGCGGCACGGTGTGCTGGGGCCTGAACGAGGTGCTGTCACACTATCGGGTAGTACAGGGCTCACTGTCGTCGAATAAGTTTAAAAGCATCCGCCAGGTGTGGGAAATACAAACCCAAAACGAGCACATCAACCCCTTCGAGGCAGCCGTGAACCTGTTTTTTTTCATGCTGAATGGCTTTGTGAAACATTTCCTGAAGTAGGAAGTCACTTGTAGAGGCTGTTAGTTACAGGGGGGCTTGCCTTTGCACCATAGCAATAAAAAACAATATTATTATCAACCAAAACAGTAACCAATATGAAGTACGGAATTATCAGTGCGGCAATCATTGCCGTGGGTATCATTATCATGGGACTAAGCCTGAAGGCAGGTATGGACAACTTTACCGAGAAGGACCGGAAGGTTACGGTAAAGGGACTGGCCGAGAAAGAAGTAAAGGCCGACAAGGTAACGTGGCCCATCGTTACCAAGGAGTTGGGCAACGACCTGCCTGAACTTTACGTGCGCATAGCGCAGAAGCAGCAAACCATCAGGCACTTTTTGCTTGCCAATGGCATAACAGAAAAGGAAATCACAGTGAACGCGCCCCAGGTAATCGATCTTTCGGCCGATCAGTACACCACCAACACCAATCCCTATCGCTATAACATCACCGTGGTGGTTACGGTTACATCGGGCAATGTCGACCGTGTGCGTGGCATCATTGCACGCCAGGGCGAACTGCTGAAGCAGGGCGTGGCCATCGTTGCTGGCGACTATTCCAACCAGATTACCTACAGCTTGGATTCATTCAAGAAGATGAAGCCAAAGATGATGACCGAGGCTATTGAAAACGCACAGCAAACGGCTCAGCAGTTTGCCCTGAACAGCAAGTCGAAGCTCAACAAGATTGTGAGTGCCGACCAGGGGCAGTTCACTATCGAAGACCGAGACCAGAACACGCCCTGGATTAAACGGGTGCGGGTGGTCACTACGGTTACCTATTCGCTGAAGGACTGAGCAGCTCTGGCTTATGTCGTTTTACACCATTGTTACATTATGAACAATACCGATATTTTCAGCAGGATAAAACGACTTATGCGATGATAAACTATTCATCAATAACATTAAAACCTTTACGAAATGAAAAAAGCATTTTTGTTATTCTCCCTATTGCTGTTAGCTTTTACGCTTCACGCACAAACCATCGAAGTGGGTACCTATAATATAAGGTGCGACAATACCGACGATGCGCTCGAAGGCAATGGCTGGCAACAGCGTTGCCCGCATGTTTGTGAGCTTATAAACTTCGAAGCGCCGCTTGTCCTCGGTACCCAGGAGGTGCTGCACAACCAGCTCGTTGACATGCAGCGGCTTTTGCCCGACTATGCCACTTTAGGTGTAGGGCGCGACGACGGCAAGCAGGCTGGTGAGTACTCTGCCATCTTTTATCAGAAGAACCGGCTGAAGGTACTCCGCAATGGACACTTCTGGCTGTCGCAAACACCCGATGTGCCCTCGAAAGGCTGGGATGCGGCATGCGTTCGCATTTGCACCTGGGCACAGTTTAAAGATAAAACTACAGGACGCAAGTTCTGGTTCTTTAACCTGCACATGGACCACATGGGTGTGGTGGCAAGGCGTGAGAGTGCTAAACTGGTGATAAGTAAAATCAAATCAATGACAAAGAAAAACGATTTGGTTATCCTTACCGGCGATTTCAACGTCGACCAGAATGATGAAATTTACCAGATATTTGCACAATCGGGTATTCTGAACGATAGTTACGCATTTGCCCAAACTAAAATGGCCAATGTGAATACATACAATGCCTTCAGGCAAGACCGAACAAGCAACAGTCGTATCGACCACATCTTCGTTTCTCCCAACATCGCCGTGCAGCACTACGCCATCCTTACCGAGAGCTATTGGAGTGGCAATGAACGCAAGAATCCCAGCGACCACTATCCGGTGATGGTGAAAATAAAGTTGTAAAGAAATAATAATAAAAAAGTAAAGATAACTTTTGGCACGTTTCATTTATTTTTAGTAATTTTGCTGTACCTGACAGTTATCTTTACTTTGACAAGCAGCACCGGGGTAAGAAATCTGCCAGAGCTGAAACTAATAACTAAAAAGAAAGTAAGTGCTGCACAACTAATTTAAACCTATGAAGAAACTTTACATCAGAGTGGGATTACTGGCTGCATTCCTGTTTTCATCGGGACACGCAATGGCCATCAACCCGCCAACCATTGGTGAGAAGCTCGTGGACGGTGGTACGTATGTACTGTTTAATTATGCCAAACCATCAACCTATTGGTCAACAACCTCATGGGACGGCAGTTACTATCTGCTCGACTACGCCTCGTCCAACTGGCGCAAAGCCGCTTTCACGGCACACCACGATGACGAAGGCTGGTATTTCGCATCAACCGACAGTACCTATATTGGCTACAACTTGGGCGATGCCAACTTGAAGGGCAATCTGAAATCGCCCGCTCATTTCATCGTAAGTACGGCCGAGGCTTATCCCGGATATTATAAAATAGTGTGCGGAATGGGTCAGCCCAACGGCTACGTGGTGGGCTTGCCGGTACACTTGAATAATGGCGGACAGTATGTAGTTACTACCTTTAACGGCAACCAGTGGTTCCCCGACTGCTACGGCGGCGAGGAGATGATGAAGAACGACGACGGCACTACATCAACAACACCTTATATAGACCCTGAAACCAACTGGATTATACCAAACGATACCACCCATTTCTACTGGGCTTTCGCTGATACGGCAAAGGTTGCCAGCTACCACAACTACCGTCAGCTTTACGATGACATTGTGGCTTTGCAAGATCAGCAGGATGACGAGACCTATGGCGAAGGTGTGAAACTTACCATTACAACACTTACTGCCGTATACGAAAAGACCGACCTTACAGCCGATGATGTGGCCGACGCCGAAACCTTTATCAAGACCAAGCAGGCGTTGCGTGACGAGATAGCCCTTGTGCAGACCACTAATGCCACGGCACAGAATGCTACCCTTACCGCTGCCATCACTGCTGCCATAAACAGTTACAACACGGCTGCAACCATTGAGGCTGCCAGCACTGCGCTGAACGCTATTACAACCGCGCTTAACGACTACAACCAGGGTAAGGGCGACCTTACTTCACTGGGACAGAATATGAGTTTCGAGGACTTGAGCGCACAGAGTGGTAGTGAAACCTCATCGGTTAGTGCAGTGCCCACAGGCTGGCACGCACTGATTAACGGCAAAGAAGTTTCTACTGCCGATGATGTGAAAGCTGCCGGAATGAGTGGCTGGTTTGGTGTTAACAGCGACGCCGAGGGCGCCCTCGATGGCAAAGATGCATTCGGTATCTGGGCATCATCGGTGCCAGAATTGCAGATCTATCAAACCATCACCGGGTTGGACAACGGTACCTATACCATTACTGCCGGACTGATGGCCGGTGCCAACAATAACGGCAGCCGACTTACATCACAGCGTATCTTCGGCAACGCAAACTCTACCCTGTTCGGTGCCGACTCAGTGTATAACGCCACTAATCTGCCCGACGAGCTACTGAGTTATGCCGGATACCCCGATGATGTAACCGACCGCAACCTGCAGGATGTGAGTGTAGACGCCTACGTGTACGATGGCACTCTTACCTTCGGCGTGAAAACCGATGGCAACATCTCTACAGCCAAACGCACTTCGCCTAACACTTCAGGAGGCGATGGCTGGTTCAAGGTTGATAACTTCCGTATTGCAAAGAAGGGCTACGTACAGAGCGATGCACTCAACGTGTTCTATCATTTCTACAATCAGCTGAACGAGGATTTGAACTTGCAGATGCAGCAGAGCATTATGGACGATGCCGATGCGCTCTATGGCAAGTATCAGGAAATAGGCTCAGGCAGCACGCAGGACGATATTAACAACGCTATTGTGGATTTGCGCAAACAGCTCACCCTGATCAACGGTTCAGTGAACGATTACAAACGCCTCGAAACCGCTTTGCTGCAGCATTATGCAAGCTACGAGAAGTACAAGGCATACGAGGGTGGCAAGGCTTATCAGCAGGCCATTGAGGATGCTCAGGATGGTTACGAGCAGGGTACTTACGATTCAGCAGGTATCGATGCTGCCATCAAGGCTATGGACGAGGCACTCGAGAACTGCAAGATTAACGGTGTGAAGGTAGGCGGCGACCTGACCAACCTTATCGCTAATCCAAGCTTCGAGGATCTCTCGGCTCAGAACAACGTGGGTTCAAGCGGTCTGGCTGCACCTCCAAAGGGCTGGACGCTTATTCTTAACGGTGACACGGTGACAAGCACTCCTTCTGGAACGGTTGAGAACTGGTGCGCCATCAATGGTGGCGATGGAGTGAATGTAACGCTCGACGATGGTACAGTGGTTACCAAACAACCTACCGATGGTGACAATCTGTGGGGTATCTGGACCCCGAGCGTGCCCGATGTAGAGCTTTCACAGGTTATCACCGGTCTGCCTAAGGGTTATTACACTGTTAAGGCCGATGTAATGGTTCAGTACAACTGGGCCGGCAATAACATTACCACCCAGCGCATCTTTGCCAACGACTGTGTAGAGATGTTTGCATCCGACCAGTATGCTGTGGTTCCAGCTGATGTACAGCAAGCCCGCGACATCGACGCAAGCGGAGTAGACACCCTTAAGCACCTCACCTTTGCCAACTATACATGTGAGGATGGCGATGCCACTACATCGCTGCTGCGTGCAATGCAGGTTCGCACAGGAGTGCAGGACGATGGCATTCTGAAATTAGGCTTCCGCACCAATGGCATCGATCCCAATGGCAACAGCTATCAGAATGGCTCTACCGTGAGCGGTCTGGGCTGGTTCAAGGTTGATAACTTCCGTCTTACTTACGACAGTGCCAATGCTCCTGTGAATGGAATCGGCGGCATAAAGGCCAATGGCAACGTGGTTGGACAGGAATTCTATACCGTGAATGGTCAGCGCACTGCTACCTTGCAGAAGGGTGTGAACATCATTAAGACTCGTCTGGCCGATGGCAGCGTGATAGTTACCAAGGTGGTTAGAAGATAATTTGCCTGCTACAAATTTAAATTATAAAAAAGGGCTGCACCTGCGGGGTACAGCCCTTTTTACTTGTTTTAATGCATTGCCGGCTTTCCTTATGTTAGAAGTTACATTGTGTGTTCTTTCTCCATGCTTTCAGAGATATTTTTCTTACCTTTGCATTTATAACCATCGGGTGAATTCATGAAAGATATATTTGAGCTGCTGAAGAGCTACTATGGATACGACTCCTTCCGCCCCATGCAGGAGGAGGTGATACGCTACGTTATGTCGGGCCGCGACGCACTGGTGCTGATGCCTACTGGAGGAGGTAAATCGCTGTGTTATCAGATTCCGGCACTGGCTATGGACGGTACGGCTGTGGTGGTGTCGCCGCTTATCTCGCTGATGAAGGACCAGGTAGACGCGTTGCGATCGAACGGCATTGAGGCGGAGGCACTGAACAGTGGCAACGACGAGCTGGCCAACTTTGCCATAAAAACCAAGTGCGAGCGCGGTAAGCTGAAACTGCTTTACATCTCACCCGAACGCTTGATAACCGAGCTGCCGTGGCTTCAGCAGTCGGTGCAGGTATCGCTCTTTGCCATTGATGAGGCTCATTGTATATCGCAATGGGGGCACGACTTCCGCATGGAGTACACCCAGTTGGGCGTACTCCACGACAGCTTCCCCAATGTGCTCATACTTGCACTTACAGCCACTGCCGACAAACTCACGAAGAACGACATTGTGAAGCAGCTGCGGCTTAAAGACCCTAAAATATTTGTAAGCTCGTTCGACCGGCCCAATCTGAGCCTGGATGTGCGCCGTGGCTATTCAGCCCGTGAGAAGTTGCACACCATCCTCGATGTGATTGCGCGTCACGCTGGCGAAAGCGGCATCATCTACTGCTTGTCGCGCAAAACCACCGAACAGGTGGCTGAGGATTTGCGCATGCAAGGCATTACGGCTGAGGCTTACCATGCAGGTATGACCACCATGGAGCGCAACCGTGTACAAGAGCAATTCATCAATGGAAACATCGATGTGGTGTGTGCCACGATAGCCTTCGGCATGGGCATCGACAAGAGTGATGTGCGGTTTGTTATTCATTACAATATGCCTAAAAGTATTGAGAGCTTTTATCAGGAGATAGGTCGCGGAGGTCGCGACGGACTGCCCACCGAAACCATGCTCTTCTATAATTTGCAGGATATCATCACCCTGCGCAGCTTTGCGGAACAAAGCGGACAGCGTGATATGAACGAGGAGAAACTGAAGCGCATGCAGGAGTATGCCGAGGCACAGGTGTGCCGCCGGCGCATATTGCTGAACTACTTTGGGGAACCGCGCGACTGCGATTGTGGCAACTGCGATGTGTGCCGCAATCCTCCTAAGCACTTCGACGGCACCCAATTGGTGCAGATGGCCCTCTCGGCTGTGTTGCGCACGCACGAGAATATCGGCTTCTCGGTAACTATCGACATTCTGCGTGCCCGACCCTCGGCCGAAGTGGTGAAGCATGGGTATGATAAGATTAAAACCTATGGAGTGGGGCATGCCATTAGCTATCGTGACTGGAACGACTACCTGTTGCAAATGCTGCAAATGGGCTACATAGAGATAGCCTATAACGAGAACAAACATATCAAGGTTACGCCGCTTGGGCGTGATGTAGTGTTCGGGCGCAAGAAGGTGGAACTGGCTGTAATTACGAGAGAAGATTACCGTGTGAAGCGCAAGCAACGCAAGGAAAACAACTTTACTGCTGCTACAGCTAACGAGGATGGGTTGCTGTTCCAACGGCTTCGAATGCTGCGCAAGCAAATTGCCGACGAGAACAAGTGGCCTGCTTATGTGGTGCTGTCAGACAGGTCGCTGCACGACATTGCCGCAAAGAAACCTACGTCGGTCGACTCGTTCGGTCGTTGCTTTGGCGTGGGTGAACACAAGAAAGAGACCCTGGGCCGCCGTTTCGTTAACGAGGTGAAACGTTACATGATAGAGAAAGGAATACGCCCGGCGCCTGCGCCAAAGCCGCATGACCTGCCTTTCCCCGACGCCGGTGAGCCCACGCTGTAAATCTATCATTTCACCGCCGTTTCTTTGTATTGCCAGCATACCTACAATTAGGTATTTTTGATGGCTTGAGTTGTATTTGCGAAGATAAAAATTGTGGGGTTGAGATTTAGTAATTAACTTTGCCTGGGGATAAAACTATCCCACGAAAAGTTGGATAACATTACTAAAGAATCAAACAATGAAGCAATTCTTATTTTCTATTATGTTAACAGCCGTCGCTTTAACGCAGTCGGTCCAGGTACATGCCGACAACGTAATGACGAAGGGTGCCGACGGAACTTATGTTGTTAACACCACAACCATTTGCAATGCAAGGGGATTCAGGAAGGGCACACCTGTGAACGTGTACATCAAGAAAGGCAAAGTAGTAAAAGTGGTGGCTTTGAAGAACGAAGAAACCCCTAACATCTTCGAGAAGGTAAAGAAGGCTCTGTTGCCACTCTATGCCGGCATGAAGGTTAGTAAAGCTAAGAAACAGACTGCCAGGACTCAGATTGACGGATGTACGGGCGCCACCTATAGCACCAGGGCTGTACAGAAAAACATTGCCGCAGCCCTGAGCTATTACGAAGCCCATAAATAACCTGCTTTGCTTTTGAGGTTAACAATTTTGAAACTACAACCCTTATAATGTCGAGTACACGCCCACCGCAGGGTACCCTACGGTGGAACAACTTTACGCTATTATTTGTTTTTCATCTGTCGTTTTCTCAGAGCCACGAACTTAGCGTACTTCTTTTTGGCGGCCTTCTGCCCTAAATCAATCATGGCACGAATTTCGTCGGGCTTAAAACTGGTTACGCCATACCCCTTCAGTTCCGGGTTGATGTAAATATCGGCATCCTTGCGGTTACGGTTGTAGTTCACAAAGTCGGGTCGTTGCCGCAGCCACTTCAAGCCTTTGCCCATTAACTTGCTAACTTTCTTCGGCGTGAAGTCAGGGTGCTTGTTTTGTGTCAGGTCGATGGCAATTACGAAGTTGGCACCCATTTGTCGTGCCACGTCAACAGGCAGGTTGTTAACCAGTCCGCCGTCGAGCATCACAAGTGAGTCTATTCTTACAGGCTTGAACACACCAGGAATGGCCATACTTGCCCTCATGGCCAGAGGCAGTCTGCCATGTGAGAGCACGGCAGAGTTGCCCGTAACAATGTCGCAGGCCACTGCGCGGTAGGGTATGGGCAGACTGTTAAAGTCGATAGAGTCGGGATAAACGCCGGCGCCCATGTAAACATTGCGTGTCCTTACGAGCGAGTCAAGAAACTGCAGCACGCCAATACCTCTCATCAGGCCAATGCCTTTAATCTGGGTTACTGTTTCATCCTTTTTAGCCTTCTTGTCGTTGAACAGGCGAAGCCAGTTCTGATGTATAAACAGCGAGTCCAGGTCGTTGGCCCTGAACCCCACCGAATACAGTCCGCCAATGATGGAGCCAATGCTGGTGCCCACGATATAATCAAAGTGCACTCCGGCGCGTTCCAGTTCTTTAAGCACACCCACTTCGGCCGCCCCTTTGGCACCGCCGCCGCCAAGTACCAGCGCCACTTTCAGCCGGGGTGCCTGTTTATGTGTGCGTGTAGCAGCTGTTGCGGGCAGCACACAGCAGCAGAATAGTAAGGCGAGCAGACTCTGGGTAGAAATAATTTTTCGTAGAGAGTTGAAAAATGATACCATAAGCTAAATTAGTTATTCATTTGGGGTAAAAAGGCGTTGGAAATTCTAATAATTTCCCTCGTCTACAATGGGGTAGAGCTCAATAAACTCGCCATTGTGGCGCTTGCCGTCGTTGAGCAGTTCAGCCACCTTTTCGCCGATAACTCCGGGCTGGTGCGAACCGGGTCCGCTGTAGTGATTGTTCAAATCGGTAGAAGTGGCGCCTGGATGCACGTCGAATATCTCTACCGGCTTCTTGTAATGTTCAAATTCCCAGGCCATGGTACTGGTCATGGTGTTCTGTCCGGCTTTACTTGCCACATAAGCCATAGGGTGCCAGTAAGGACTGAAAGTGCTTGGCACGGTGATATTGCAAATTCTGCCGTGGTTCTTCTCAAGCAGAGGCAACAGCAGTTTGGTGAGCAGGAAGGTGCCCACGTAGTTCACTTGCAGTGTGGCCATCACGTCGTCAACTGTCTGCTCGTAGCTGGGTACAGCCATGTCGCCCGGAATGCCGGCATTGTTTATCAGCAACGAAAGTTCAGGGTATTTCGCGGCTATCTCACGTGCCGAAGCCTCAATTTCTTTATTGTCCGACAGGTTCACATATTGCCAGTCAGGCACATTGGCACCATCGGCCCTGAGTGCCTGCACAGCCTTGATGGCACGTTCTTCGTTACGTGCACCTACAATTACCTGCCAGCCCGACTTGCCAAGATGTCGGGCTATTTCAAAACCAATGCCTTTATTGGCACCTGTAACTAAAACTTGCTTCATTTTTGCTATATTTTAACAATAACAAAATTACAAATTATTATTGTAAATGCCAACAAAGAAGGCAGCAAAGTTACATTACCAAATTTTCTTTATGTTTTTGGTAAAGTGTTTACCAAAGGCCGGTAACGTGGTTACCAGTGTTTGGTAACGCATTTACCATCGTCGGGTAACGTGGTTACCAAAGCTTGGTAATGCCGTTATCAGTATTGATTAATGCCCTGGCAACCGGAAAGCAGGGATTAAAGTTTTAACATCTTTGCCTTATCCAAATACGAAATTCAGGATAAACAAGGCCGAAAGAATCCACAGAGTGGCGTTGAGCTGCTTTATCTGCCCCGTGCATGCCTTAAGAATTACGTAGCTCAGAATGCCCAGGCAGATGCCGTCGGCAATAGAGTAGCACAGCACCATGGTAATCATGGTGATGAAGGCAGGGAATGCCTCACTCACATTGCTCAGGTCGAGCCGCTTCACGTTGTCGAGCATCAGCACGCCCACCAGCACAAGAGCTCCACTCGTGGCTGCGCCGGGTATGAGCAGGAAGAGCGGACTCAGGAAGAGTGAGATTACAAACATCATTGCCACTGTGAACGAAGTGAGTCCGCTTCGGCCACCCTCGGCTATTCCCGATGCGCTCTCTACGTATGTGGTGATGGTGCTCGAGCCAAGAAAGGCGCCGCACGTGGTGCCGATGGCATCGCTGAGCATGGCCTCACGAATGTGGGGTATAGTGCCGTCGGGCTTCACGATGTTGGTTTTATACGACAGTCCGATAAGTGTTCCCACGGTATCGAAGATGTTTACGAGCAATAGCGAGATAACCACCATCACCGTTTTCATTGACAGCAACCCCGAGAAATTAAACTTGCAGAAAATGGGACTGATGTCTTGTGGTAGCGAAACGGGCAGCCAGTGACTGGGGAACACAGTTACACCCATGGGAATGCCGATAATAGTAGTGAGCAGAATGCCGATAAACAGGGCGCCCTTGATGCCGCGCGCCATGAGTACACCGCTCAGCACAATGCCTATGATGCCCAGTATGGAAGTGGCCGTAAAGGTGCCAAGACCCACAAAGGTAGCAGGATTGGCAACGATGATTTGTGCGTTCTTCAGTCCGATGAAGGCAATGAACATGCCTATACCCACCGAGATGGAGTAGCGCAGGTTGGTAGGGATGGCATTGAGAATCATTTCCCGGATATTCAGGAAGGTGATGAGCAGAAACACCACACCCTCTATCAGCATTATGGCAAGTGCCTGCTGCCAGCTGTAACCCATTGCCTGGCACAGAGTAAAGGCAAAAAAGGCATTCAGGCCCATGCTGGGTGCCTGTGCAAACGGCAGCTTGGCCATTACTGCAAGCAGCAGCGTGGCTATGGCAGTGGCCACTGCCGTTGATGTAAACAGTGCGGCTTTGTCCATGCCTGTGGAACTGAGTACTGCCGGGTTAACGGCAAGTACATAACACATGGTAAAGAAAGTGGTGAGTCCGGCAACCATTTCGGTACGGACTGACATAGTGTGGGCATTAAACCCGAAAAGTCGTTGTAACGTATTCAATGTAAATCTTCTTAATTGAATGCAAAGTTATTGATATTTTTGCTTATCTGCAAATATTATCATGCCACAATGCCAGGAGTATATCATTCCAATCTGGAAAAATAACGCTGTGAACAGGCACTTCATGGATTAATGTTTCTTTCGCATGCAGAAACAAAGAAAATATGGACCAGTTCCAATAATCCGTTGATATTTTCTTTTTGATGGATTCAAAATCCGAGGTAATAGGATTTGAATCCGCCAAAGAGGGTTTTCTTTATTTTTCTGAAAGTTATCCACCGACTTTTGCAACTGAGCCGAAAATATTTGTATCTTTGCATTCTATTTCAAAACAACACCGGTGCCTCGCCGGCAAATATCAGCGAGTTCTGCACCGCTATAGGTGCCGCCCTCAGCTTCGTGAACAGTAAGAAAACCGAATAACCACTTACAAGCTATGCAAATAATTCTGGCCAGTGCAAAAATAATGCGACAGCAGGTTGATGTTACCCCTCCGATAACTTCCCGGCCCCTTTTCCAGCAATCAGCTGCGCAATTTGCCGTGGAGCTCTCGCAGATGCCGCCAGCCGATTTGGCAAAGGCGTTGCACTGTAGCAAAGACATTGCGCTGGAGAACCATCAGCGCTATCAGTGCTTCTTCAACGAAGCAGAGAGGCTGCCCGCCGTACTTGCTTACTTCGGACAGGCGTATAAATACCTTAATGCCCACGACTTCGGCAATGGGGATTACCAGTTTGCACAAGAACACCTTACCCTGCTTTCATTTCTCTACGGAATGCTCCGCCCGCTCGACGCCATTCATCCTTACCGTCTGGAAGGAAAGGTGAAGTTGCAGGCCACCAGTGGCCTGACGCTCTTTGACTGGTGGAAAGACCAGCTAACGGATGTGTTGATTGAAAGGGTGAAAGCCGACGATGGCATTCTGCTGCATCTGGCAACTGCTGAGTTTGAGCACCTGTTTCACTGGAAGCGGGTAGAACAGCAGGTAACGGTGATAAAACCACTCTTTCTGGTAGATAAAGGCTTAGAGTATAAGGTGGTGTCGATGTATGCCAAGGGCTGTCGCGGGGCTATGGCACGATACGTTATTAAGAACAAATTAACCCGTCCGGAGAGCCTGCACTGCTTCTCGGTGGATGGTTTTGAGTATAAACCCAATATGGGAGATGCACGGCATCCCCATTACATTAAACAATAGAACAATGGAAACAGGACAAAAATTGCCAGAAAATCTTGGTGTTGACCAGGACGGCAAAGAAGTAAAACTGAGTGATTTCAAAGGTAAGAAACTGGTACTTTACGTTTACCCCAAAGATTCCACGCCAGGCTGTACGAACGAAGCCTGCAACTTGCGCGACAACTACGAGCGCATGCTGGCAAAGGGCTATGCAGTGGTGGGAGTGAGCATACAGAGTGCCGAGAGCCATAAAAAGTTTATTGCCAAATACAACCTGCCCTTCCCGCTCATAGCCGATACCGACAAGAAGCTGGTTACTGAGCTCGGCGTGTATGGCGAAAAGAAGATGTACGGCAAAACTACCATGGGCACCTTCCGCACCACCTTCATTACCGATGAGAATGGTGTAATTACCGAGATTTTTAAGCCCCGGCAGATTAAGGTAAAGGAACATGCCGCACAGATTATGGGTGAGGAATAGCAGTATAGAAAGGTATATTGCCTGGGGTTGCGGCCCTCTGACCCTGTCTGGCCGCAACCCTGCAGCGCACTGTTATTCCACATTCTGCTAACGGCACATTGACCGGTTGGTGGAGCTCATCGGTCGGCAGGGACACACCACCCGCGTGGCCTGCCGTTGAGATGTGGCAGGGCACACTACTTACTCACTGGCGCACGCTGTGCCAGCAGTTTGTGCTTATTCATAAGGTAGAGGAATAAATTGAATGATTTTGCCATGAGAAAGGTAAATTGATGAATTGTAAGATATAGATAAACACACGGCCTATGTACGACCAGATTTTCGCAGCTGACGGGTGGCTGAACACCGCTGTGAGCAGCATTAACAACTATTTGTGGACCTATGTGGTAGTGGCGCTGCTGATAGGCTGTGCCCTGTGGTTCACGTTTAAGACGAAGTTTGTGCAAGTGCGTATGTTCCCCGAGATGATCAGGTTGCTCGGCGATGGTACAAAGAAGGATGGACAGAAGCACATCTCGTCGTTCGAAGCCTTTGCCGTGAGCATTGCCTCGCGCGTGGGCACGGGCAACCTGGCTGGTGTGGCTACCGCCATTGCGGTGGGCGGTCCGGGAGCAGTGTTCTGGATGTGGCTCATTGCCCTGCTTGGCGCGGCCACAGCCTTCGTGGAGTCAACGCTTGCCCAGCTTTACAAGCGTGAGGGCAAAGACACCTACATTGGGGGTCCGGCTTACTACATGATGTATGGCTTGCATTCCAAGGGCATGGCAAGGCTGTTTGCCGTACTTATCACAATGACCTTCTGTATGGCTTACATCAGCGTGCAGAGCAACACCATCTGTGGAGCCATGGACAAGGCATTCGGCATTCAACCCTGGGTGATGGGCATCGTGCTGGTGGTGCTCTCCACCGGTTGCGTGTTTGGCGGCATACAGCGCATTGCTAAGGTGAGCAGCCTCCTGGTGCCGGTGATGGCCATTCTGTATGTGGTGCTGGCTCTGTTCATCATTGTAACCAACCTGAACCTTATACCGCAGGTGTTCAGGGTGATTTTTGAAAATGCCTTTGGTATACGGCAGTTTGCCGGCGGCACTTTGGGTATTACAATGATGAATGGCATCAAGCGCGGACTCTTTTCCAACGAGGCAGGCGAGGGCTCGGCTCCTAATATAGCGGCATCGGCCGATGTCACCCATCCGGTGAAACAAGGTCTGGTGCAGGCGCTCGGCGTGTTCACCGATACGTTGCTGGTATGCAGCTGCACGGCATTTATAATTATCATCAGCGGCGTGTTCACCGATAACAGTCTGAATGGCATACAGCTCACGCAGACCGCCTTGCAGCACGAAGTAGGCTCCGCCGGTCCCGTGTTTGTGGCAATAGCCATCTTTATGTTTGCGTTCAGCAGCATTATAGGCAACTACACGTACGGCGAGATGAATGTGAAGTTCCTTACCGATAAAAAATCGTGGTTGCTTTTTCTTCGCATCATGAACGGCGTGGTGATGGTGTTCTTTGGTGCCATGGCTTCGCTCGATCTGGTGTGGAGCCTGGGTGATTTGTTTATGGGCTGTATTACCCTTTGTAACCTCTGCGCCATCGTAAAACTCGGCAAACAGGCTTTCTTCCTGCTTGACGATTACCGTGAGCAGAAGCACATGGGAATTAAAAGTCCTGTATTCCATCGCAGTAAGATGCCGGAGATAGAGCACGACCTGGCATGCTGGGAGTGACAAGGTTCCATCGCTTTTTATGTCTGCTTTTACCACATGCCCTCAACTTTTTTCATTGATTTGGACTGAAATTCAAGAATTTTGTGTAAGTTTGCAGAAAGAATAAATAATAAATTTAAATTATAAGTTTTTATGCTTACTCTAAAACTTATCAGTGAAGAAACTGAACGTGTAATAAAAGGTCTCGAGAAAAAGCACTTTGAGGGTGCCCGCGAGGCAGTAGAGAAGGTGCTGGAGTTCGACAAGATTCGCCGTGAAACCCAGCAGAGACTTGACAATAACAAACAGCAGCAGAACGCGCTGTCGAAACAAATAGGCGGCTTGATGAAGGAAGGCCGCAAGGATGAGGCTGCTGCCGTGAAGGAGCAGGTGGCTCAACTCAAGTCAGACGACAAGGCTTTACAAGATATACTGTCGAAGGCAGAAAACGACATGACTGCCGTGCTGCTCACCATCCCTAATATTCCTAACGACGACGTGCCCGAAGGCAAGGATGCCAGCGACAACGTGGTGGTGAAGGAAGGTGGCGTGAAGCCCAATCTGCCTGCCGACGCTCTGTGCCACTGGGACCTGTTGAAGAAGTATAACCTGGTTGACTTCGACCTGGGCGTTAAGATTACCGGTGCCGGCTTCCCTGTTTACCTGGGCAAGATGGCCCGCCTGCAGAGAGCTCTTGAGGCTTTCTTCCTGGATGAGGCCCGCAAGGCAGGTTACCTTGAGGTACAACCCCCTTACGTGGTGAACGAAGCCAGTGGTCTGGGTACCGGACAGCTGCCCGACAAGGAGGGCCAGATGTACCATGCCAACCTGGATAACCTTTACCTCATCCCAACAGCTGAGGTGCCTGTTACCAACATCTTCCGCGATGTGATTCTCGACGAGAAGGATCTGCCCATCAAACGTTGTGCTTACTCAGCCTGCTTCCGTCGTGAGGCCGGCAGCTACGGCAAGGATGTGCGTGGCCTGAACCGTCTGCATCAGTTCGACAAGGTCGAAATCGTACGCATCGATACCCCTGAGCACTCTTACGAAAGCTTAAAGGAGATGCTGAACCACGTAGAGAACCTGCTCATCAAGCTGGAGCTGCCTTACCACATTCTGCGCCTCTGCGGCGGTGACATGAGCTTCACCTCGTCAATCTGCTACGACTTCGAGACATGGAGCGCTGCTCAGAAACGCTGGCTTGAAGTTTCATCGGTATCCAACTTCGAAAGTTATCAGGCTAATCGTCTGCACTGCCGCTATCGCAGAGCCGACAACAAGAAGATAGAATTGTGCCACACACTGAATGGCTCGGCACTGGCCCTGCCAAGAATCGTGGCATCTATTATAGAAGACAATCAGACTCCCGACGGAATCAAAGTACCTCGCGTACTCGTGCCGTACTGCGGCTTCGAGATGCTCGACGACAAGAATTTTGATTAATTCCGCCTCTCTCTCATTGCGTCCTTGCTCCATAAAGCTTACAAACTTTGTGGGGCAAGGCGTATACGTTTGATGATTCTGCTTTCATTTACCTATAAACATCCTATACACCAACCTTACCATGAATCGTATTGTCAAAAAAATCCAATTTTCCGAGAAAGTGTTCTGCTTCGAGGTAGAAGCCGGACTGATAGCCAAGAGTTGTAAGCCGGGCAACTTTATTATAGTCCGTGTTGACACCAACAGCGAGCGTGTGCCTTACACTATCGCTAAAGCCGACAAGGTAAAGGGCACCATCACCCTGGTGATACAGGAGGTGGGTCTTAGTTCCACTAAGTTCTGCCACTTGCAGGTGGGCGACTTTGTACACGACATCGTTGGACCGTTGGGCACTCCGTCGGAGATAAAGAAGTACGGTACGGTGGTTTGCGCTGGTGGCGGCATTGGCATTGCGGCCATTTTGCCCATACTTACAGCCTTGAAGCAGGCGGGCAATAAGGTTATCTCGGTACTGGCTGGCAGAACAGCCAATCTGGTAATCATGATTGATGATGTGAAGAAATACTCCGACGAGGTGATTATCATGACCGATGATGGCTCGCTGGGCCAGAAAGGTGTGGTTACCGTAGGTGTGGAGCAGGTTATCAAGCGTGAGCACGTTGACCATATCCTGGCTATCGGTCCCCCGGTGATGATGAAGTTCACCTCGTTGCTGGCTCACAAGTACCACATACCCAATACGGTGAGCCTGAACACCATTATGGTGGATGGTACGGGCATGTGCGGAGCCTGCCGACTCACTATTGGCGGCAAGACGCGCTTTGTGTGCATCGACGGTCCTGACTTTGATGGCGACCAGGTGGACTGGGATGAGATGTTTAAACGCATGAACACATTCAAGGCTGTTGAGAACGATGAAATGCTGCACTATGAGCAGCATCTGCCCAAGGCCCTGCAGAATGGCTTAAACACAGAGGTGTACAACGAAAACAATGCGGAGCCGGCTAAAGCTGACGATGAACCCATTGTAGGCCGTGACACCGAATGGCGCAAACAACTGCGCAAGGCAATGAATGCCAGGCAGCGCAAGGCCATCGACAGGGTAGTGATGCCCGAACTCGACCCTGCGTATCGTGCCACCAAACTGCACGAGGAGGTAAACAAAGGACTTACGCCGCTGATGGCCATCAGCGAGGCGCACCGCTGCCTCGATTGTCTGCATCCACAGTGTGTGGAAGGCTGCCCTGTGAACATTCAGATACCCGACTTTATCAAGAATATTGAGCGCGGACACTTCATCGATGCTGCCAAGGTACTTAAGCAAACCTCGGCATTGCCTGCCGTGTGCGGTCGTGTGTGCCCCCAGGAGAAACAGTGCGAGAGTCAGTGTATCCACCTTAAAATGGGCGAAAAGCCAGTAGCCATTGGCTATCTGGAGCGTTTTGCCGCCGACTACGAGCGCGAGCATGGCATGAAGAAAGCACCCGAGGTGAAACCGCAGAATGGCATCAAGGTGGGTGTGGTAGGCTCAGGTCCGTCGGGCCTCAGCTTTGCCGGCTACATGGCACAAGAGGGCTTCTCGGTGTATGTGTTCGAGGCTTTGCACGAGATAGGCGGTGTGCTGAAGTACGGCATTCCGGAGTTCCGCTTGCCTAACAAGATAGTGGATACCGAGATTGACAACCTGCGGCAGATGGGTGTTCACTTCCAGACCGACTGCATTGTGGGTAAGACTATCTCGCTTGACGAACTGCACGACCGTGGCTTCAAAGCCTTCTTCGTTGGCTCTGGTGCCGGTTTGCCTCGCTTTATGGGTATACCCGGTGAGAATGCCATCAATATTATGAGTTCGAACGAATATCTTACGCGCATCAACCTGATGGATGCTGCCAATCCCGAAACCGATACGCCGGTGAACATCGGCAAGAGGGTAGTGGTGGTTGGCGGTGGCAACACGGCCATGGACTCTTGTAGAACAGCCCGCCGGCTGGGTGCCGACGTAACGCTGGTTTACCGCCGCTCGGAGGCTGAGATGCCTGCACGTATAGAAGAGGTGAAGCACGCCAAAGAGGAGGGTATACACTTCATGGTGTTGCACAACCCCAGACAGTATCTTACTGATGAGGACGGCAAGGTGAAGGCTGTTGAGCTTGATGTGATGCAGCTGGGTGCTCCTGATGAGAGTGGCCGCAAACGCCCCGAACCCACGGGTGAAACCGTAACGCTGCCCTGCGACCAGGTTATCGTGGCAGTGGGCGTGCAGCCTAATCCACTCGTGCCCAAGTCGATCAAAGGTCTGGAACTGGGACGTAAAGACACCATCGTGGTGAACGAGCAAATGCAAAGCAACATAGCCGACATTTATGCCGGCGGTGATATAGTAAGAGGTGGAGCCACCGTGATTCTTGCCATGGGCGACGGTCGACGGGCAGCTGCGAGCCTCTCTAAAAAATTATTGGAATGACGATACAACGCATCATAAGCCTTGTGTGCATGGGGTTGATGGTGGTGTGCGCCGGTGCCCAGAAGGTAAAGGTGAAGAAGAAAACCATCCAGGAAACCACTCAGAAAGCAAAATTCCGCCCCACTGCCGAGCAGACAGCCATGATAAACGATATGCTGCCTGCCACGGCCCGTGTGACGTTTGTCGACAGCATCGTGGTAAGTAAGGACAGCTTTCTGCATGTTTTCCATCTGCCCGACGTGGCTGGTAAAGTAGTGAAGACATCGTCGGTGCTGAATGGCAGTTTGCCCCAGGGCTCGATGGCCTACATCAACGAGTTTGGCAACCGGTGCGTGTATGCCGGTGTCGATTCTGCCGGTAACAGTCAGCTGTTCTTCTCGGATAAGAAGTTGGGCAGCACGGGCTGGGATCATCAGCTTTCGGCAGGTATCACACCCGACTATCTCAAAATGAATTACCCGTTCATGATGAACGACGGCACAACACTGATCTTTGCTGCCGAAGGTGCCAACTCCATCGGTGGCTACGACATCTTTGTGACCAACTACAACAACGAGACGCACAAGTACTTCAAGCCTGAGAACTACGGTCTGCCTTTTAACTCAACCGCCAACGATTACCTGCTGGCTATCGACGAGGTGGACAGTCTGGGCTGGCTTGTAACCGACCGCCGCCAGCCTGCGGGTAAGGTGTGCATCTACACGTTTATTCCTACGGCCGGCCGAGTGAACTACACAGGCGTGCCCATGGCACAACTGCGCCGGCTGGCTGAAATAACCAGCATACGTGACACGTGGACCGATAAAACAAGTGTGGAGAAGGCATTGCAGCGGTTGCAGTCGCTCAAGGTGCAGACAGCTGCCAGCAGTACATCGCACTTCTTCCTGCCCATTAACAATAAGGTGGTGTACACCAAATACACCGACTTCAGGAGCGCTTTGAACCGGCAGAAGTACAGTGCCTGGCAAACAGCAGGCAAATTGCTTAGCACTAAACAGTTACAGCTTGCTGCCTTGCGGAAGCAGTATCATGAGGCCGACAGCAGGAAAAGAGCAATTCTTAAGAACAAAATACTCCAGGCTGAAACAGAGATAACCGCCGACCAGGCACGACTGAAAAATCAGCTGGAAAGTATAGTAAACGCAGAAAACAAACTTATAAACCAATAAAACCATAGGAGGACATCATTATGGAGAAAAGATATTTTGCCGAATCAGAGCTCATTGTTAATCCGGATGGAAGCATTTTTCACCTGCATCTGAAACCAGAACAGCTTGCCGACAAAGTTATTCTTGTAGGTGACCCCGGACGGGTTTCAGTGGTAGCGTCTCACTTCGATCGTCAGGAATGTGAGGTGCATAACCGCGAATTCCATACCATTACTGGTACGTATAAAGGCAAGCGCATCACCGTGCTGAGCACGGGCATAGGTTGCGATAACATCGACATCGTGATGAACGAGCTCGATGCACTGGCAAACATAGATTTGAAAGAACGCTGTGAAAAGGACGTGAAACGCCAGCTCACCCTGGTGCGCGTGGGCACTTGCGGCGGATTACAGCCCGAGACACCTACGGGAACCTTCATCGCCTCGGTGAAAAGTATTGGCTTCGATGGACTGCTGAACTTTTATGCCGGCAGAAACGAGGTGAGCGACCTGGATTTTGAGCGTGAGTTCAAGAAGCAGGTGAAGTGGAACGACCAGATGGGTAACCCTTACGTGGCTACAAGCGATGAGACGCTGCTCAACCAGATTGCCGGCAACGACATGGTGCGTGGCATTACCATAGCCTGTGGTGGCTTCTTCGGTCCGCAGGGCAGGAGGTTGCGCCTGCCGCTGGCCGATCCCGAACTGAACACGAAGATAGAGAACTTTGCCTATAAAGGACTAAAGATCACCAACTTTGAGATGGAGAGTTCGGCGCTCGAAGGCTTGTCGGAATTGATGGGCCATAAGGCAGTTACCTGCTGCATGGTGATAGCCAACCGCCGTGCACATAAGGCAAACGCAAGTTATGTGAACTCTATCGACAAGTTAATCCAGATTGTATTAGACAGAATTTAATTAATGACAGATAAGTTATACCATCCCGATACCATTTGCGCCATCGCCACACCAACTGGTGGCGCCATTGGTATCGTGAGAATTTCGGGAAGTAAGTCGTTCGATATTGTAAACCGTCTTTTTCAGAGAGACATCACAAAGGCAGCTCCCAACACACTTCACCACGGCGATTTCCTTTCGCTCGAGGGAGAAGTAATCGATGATGTAGTGGTGAGCCTTTATCGGGCGCCTCACAGCTACACAGGCGAGGATGCTATTGAAATATCGTGCCATGGTTCGGCTTACATCTTGCATCAAATCAACGTAACGCTGATTCAGGCCGGTTGTCGCCAGGCAGGTCCGGGAGAGTTTACTCGCAGAGCTTATTTGAACGGTAAACTCGACCTGAGTCAGGCTGAGGCAGTGGCCGACATTATATTGGCATCGAGCAAGGCAGCCCACGATATAGCTATCAGTCAGCTGAAGGGTTACTTCAGCAAACAGCTGTCGGCGCTTCGTGACGACCTGTTGAAGATGAACTCATTGCTCGAATTGGAGCTCGATTTCAGTGACCACGAGGAGCTCGAATTTGCCGACCGTACCGAGCTCTATCAGTTGGCTGGCAAGATTAAACAGCAGATAGAGAAGCTTGCAGGCAGTTTTAAGTCAGGTGAGGCAATCAAGAAAGGCATACCCGTTGCCATTGTTGGCAAGACGAATGTGGGAAAGAGCACGCTGCTGAACCAGTTGCTGCATGAGGACAAGGCCATTGTAACCAACATTCATGGCACCACACGTGATGTGATAGAAGACACCACCGAAATACACGGCATCACCTACAGGTTTATTGACACTGCAGGTATCCGTGCCACCGATGATGAAGTAGAGAAGCAAGGCATTATACGCACCTATCAGAAGATAGACGAGGCGCAACTGGTGCTTTGGATTATTGATGCTGAGCCCGCTAAAGACGAATACGACGATATGTGCCGCCGCACCGCCGACAAGACACTGCTCATTGTGCATAACAAGAGCGATTTAGGAGCCATGCCCCAGGTGTTCGACACACCCGTGATAGAAATCAGCGCCAAGTACGGCAAAGGCATCCAGGCGCTTACCGAGGAAATTTATCACGCATCGCAGTTGCCCGAGGTAACGCAGGAAAGTGTCCTCGTAACCAGCTCACGCCATTACGATGCCCTGTGCCGGGCCAACGAAAGCATTACGCGTGTTATTACAGGTATGGACAATCAGCTGAGCAACGACTTGTTGAGCGAGGATCTTCGCATCTGCCTCGACGACCTTGCTGACATCACTGGTGGTGCCATTACTCCCCAGGAAACATTAAATAATATTTTTGCTCATTTCTGCATCGGCAAATGATTTGATAAAAATATCAGTTAGTATCTGTTACTATCTGTCGCTAAATCATACAAAACTTACTGATATTCGGCACTTTGCAAAATATCTATTCTGGCACTACCTAACAGGTAGT
>Ga0256406_1001516_pt1 | contig 36925 bp, 33 predicted proteins | sample RumenRJG_03DNA_FD_185986 | JGI IMG/M metagenome (GOLD analysis project Ga0256406, IMG submission 185986) | Bovine rumen microbial communities from Lethbridge, Alberta, Canada - RJG_03 | ecosystem: Host-associated > Mammals > Digestive system > Stomach > Rumen | place: Canada: Alberta | collected...
TCACCCTCGCAGTAAACGGCACCGTTCGCAATTAGCCAAAATATTCATTATTGGCATAATTACTCACCTTTCGCTTTCGCTCATGCCTCTGCTCGGGTGCAGCTATTCTGTTTTCAATGTTCCGATTTTTCAGCGCCCAACGCCTACGCATTATACATCAGCTATTGGGATAAATTCTAACCGAGGTTTATATCTCGGTTCTTCTAAAATACTACTTAAAATTTTATTGTCAAGTAGTATTTTTAATAAATTTTAAAAACCTGCTATTTATATTTTCAAAACTTATTCATGCATTTCGCACATTTCTTATCATATTCCTAAAAAAATAAAAATCAAGGGGTTTTTTAAAATATTTTTAATTTTTTTTAAAATATTTTTTACAAAATCTTAAAAACGTTCTGCCGGAACTGTTTTACTCCGTCATAGCACTTAAAACTTGCCTTTAAATAATAATTTTAAAAAATTTCTTACGCATAAATTCAGAAATTTTAACGTTTTGCAGCATGCTAAATTTTTGCTGTCGGGTTTTTGTCCTTATGCAATATTACGGTTATCACCCCCGACAAAATAATTATTATTCCCGCAGCAATTTTTATCGTCAGGTGTTCGCCAAAAAGCAAAACCCCGAAAAACAATGCCGTCAAAGGTTCTAAAGCCCCGAGTATTGCCGTTTTTGTAGCTCCGATACATTTAATCGCAAACGTAATTGTTTCAAGCGAAATTATCGTCGGGAAAAGCGCAAGCATAAATGCACACATAAACACAAACCACGAATCTAGCGGCTGCAATTGAGTACAGAATTTCAAATTCCAAACATACACGCTCAACCCGAAAAGCATGACATAAAACGTTAATTTATCAGGCTTGATATGTTTTACGGCTTTTGAATACTTTATTCCGACCATATAAATTGCATAAGCAAGTGCTGAAGCTAAAACTGATATTACCCCTTTGATATTTAAGGTTCTTGCGCCGTCCCCGTCATAGAGCAGGCATATCCCGCCAATTACCATAAAAAGCGCAAGCCGGATAATTTTTGGCAAATGCTCTTTAAAAAATATCCTTGAAATCAACGCTACCATAAGCGGATAAATAAATAATATAGTGCATGCTATTCCCGAATCGATAAATTGAAATGCGTAAAACAGCAAAATTGATGACAGCGAAAAAATCACGCCGAAAACAAACAGCGCCCCGCATTCCCTTAAAGAAATTTTTAAATCGGTTTTCTTGAAGAATTTAAGAAAAATTCCGTATATCACAACTGCAAAAAAGTATCTGTAGAATAAAACCGAATTAACGCCAAAGCCTCTTGCAAAAAGCGGCAGCGCAAACAACGGATTAGTTCCGTAGCTTGTTGATGCGATTACACCGTTTAAATATCCTTTTGCTCTCAAATTCCTCATATACTAATAATATAACAAGATTAAATTATTTTAATAATAAAATTTCAGGTGAAAAAAATTCTTTCTTATAAAAATGCCTGTAAAACCGAATTATATCAAAGGTTTACAAATATTTTACAAAAAAGTTGCATTTTAAAATTCAGTAAATATAATAAGTTCATAACCAAGTAAATGGGAGCGTAGCTCAGATTGGTTAGAGCGCTTGCCTGTCACGCAAGAGGTCGCGAGTTCGATCCTCGTCGTTCCCGCCATTTAAATCAAGAGCCTTTTTAGAGGCTCTTTTTTGTTGCCCTGATGAGCTTTCAGGGAGTTCGATAGTTGAATTTTGATGATTGCTACCTTTTAACAGGACATTTGGTCGGAAGGAAATAAGCTTGCTGTCATGCTGAACTTGTTTCAGCATCTAACAAAAGTGGCGTGTTTACTATATTTCGTTAAGACCCTGAAATAAATTCAGGGTGACATTATGGTCGGAATTTGGTTGAGTATAAATGTCCGAAATGACCGGTTTCGGTAAATAAAATGTCCACTCATTTGCACTTTTTGTCTTATTATTTGCACACATAAGTATTTGTTGGGTTAAAAACCCAACCTACCGACTGAAGTCTACCCTACTGCTAAATGCTTACAAATCTAATATATTGAAATTTTGTTTAAATTTGTTGAATGAGTCTTTAATTCTAAAAAATTCAGTTGGTTCATCTACATACTTAACAAATTGATATAAACCATCGTTATATCCCATAGGAAGAAGAGTATCATTAGTTATATCATGAATAACTTTTTCTACAGATTTTATTTCTTCTTTACTTAGATTTTTATATATAGAATTTGCAGAATAGAGGGCTTCAAGCAGTTTTGTTTTTAACTTAACAACATCTCCAAATATTCGATATTTTGTAGCACCTGCGACATGTTCTAAATTAAATATTATTGAGCTTTTTTTAGGAAAACCCAAGATTAATCCTTCTATATCCTGTGAAAGCTTATTGGAACCGAGCATTTCCAATACTTTAGAATAGATTTCATTATTTTCAGCTGTATTTGGTAGACTTAAACGTGAAGTAAAAAATTTTTTATTACGCTCAATTACTCCTGTAACAGTTTTTTTGTTTAATATGTATGTATTATAAGCTGTTATACCATCAGAGGTAATTAAATTTGGGCGGTGTACAAAATCGATACCTTTATCAAATATACATTTTTCTAAAAATTCAAAAGGTGTTCCTGGACGAGTCGGATTCTCAGCACTTACAGTCAACAGGCAAGATGGTTTATAACCCTTAGCAGTTGCCAGGAATATCTTATATTGTCCTTCATCTGGCGTAAGTATTTGGTGTGCTAATAATTTTTCTTCTTCGTTAAGTTTTCTAAACATTTTAAAATTTTTAAAGTTATCCCAGTCAATAGCTTTTGAGAGTTCTTCATCGAATATAACCTTTTTAGATATCTGAACAGTATCTTTTTCCAATGCAGGAGCATATTTTAAACCTTTAAAATTTATTGGTTTTGAAACAGGTTTTGAACATAGCAAACTTTTGGCAAGTTTTCCGCCACGTTTAACCATAAAATTAAATGCAACTTTTTCTATCCCCATAGAAAATGCCTTATTTCCCCTGTGTAAATATATAAAGTATTTTTCTTATCATAAATTGCTTTATTGTTACAAAAATACAAAATTACACTTAAAAAATAGAAAAAATGTTTTATAATGAGAGTTTATAGGTCGGGTTTTAACCCGACAAAAATAAAGCCCATCATATTTTTTAACCAAATCAACAATTATCAAACTCAATGTTCTTTCTTCTCAAATCGGTTGTTCTTTTACAATTGCTTTCTTTGGCTAACCTAAATAAGGTATCAAATGCTGGATGTAGCTCTACATCAAAGTTTCCGTCATAATATGTAGCGTTCGATAATACTGTTTGCGTAATAAATCGTTTATCTTCAACTGAGCCGTTTAAGAACATCTGATGTGCATTTCTTGCAAACTTTAATAACTTCTCACATGTTTCGTAGAATCTAACATCAGCCTCATTTACTCTGTGTAGAGCTTCAATTAATTCTGTCTTTTCGGCATGGTATGATTTGTTAATCTCTCTCCAAAAATCCTCATCTATTGTGCCATCACATTTATCTTCATAGGCTTGTCTTATACGTTTATTTACTTGCTCTATCTTCCTAGTAATACTAGCCTCTGTCTTTTCTTGATAATCGTGCTTATCGTCATGAATTTCTTTAATAAAGCTTTTTATGGAATCAAATAACTCTTTCGATATACTAAAGCTTTTTAATAACTTAATTATAATTTCATCTATAGAAGTTTGGGATATATAAATAATTTCTTACAACCCTTTTTGTGTGTATCATTACAATGATAATATATGTACTCTTTGCCACTTTTCTTTTTCTTTAGTTCTGGAGTAAGCAAGCCCCCCACACATACCACATCTAAATAACCCTTGATATGGGAATTGAACATCGTGAGTTCTTGCTCTTACAACACCACCTAATCGTTCTTGTATAGCATTAAATGTATCTATATCAATAATACCTTCGTGTTGAGCATTTGTGCATACAAACCCCTTAAATTCAAATTGCCCAATATAGAAAATGTTCTTAAACATTCTTTTATATTTATATATATATTATTCATGGCACAACAACATTACCTCTGAAGATAAAAAATTGGAACACGACTTCCGACCATTGTGTCAAAATATGTTCAATAATAATTTCAAATGACCGCTGTACAAGGACACTCAGTTTGAGATGACCGGACAGACAGTTTGAGATTTTCGGCAACGTTCTTTCAAAAAATATGAAAATAATGTCAGATTAGTCGGGGAAAATGTGTCCGATTTTTTTACCAAAATTAAAGTAACTAATCCCCAAATATGATGAAAGGTACATTTCTTTTTATTGAGTACTGGCTTAGAAATTTAATATTATTTTAATATTAATAGATGAATAAAATTATTTTAAAGTATCATATTTTGCTTTTAGTATTCGTAATTTTTGTGCAACTTCGGGTTTGTGCATTAACGTATTTACTTCTGAAGTAATCAGATCCGTTAATTCATAACTATAATTTGCCGATATATCATCACCATGTACACGCAAACTTGAAGCTATCATTCTTGTAACAGTATTTAGAAAATCAGTATTTTCTAAATACTGCCTATCAACAAATAAACCCTTCAAATTCTTATCATTAACTGCGGCATAAATATCGGTGTGCTTTTGAGCCGAAGCATCAAAAATATACAGCTTATCAGGAGTTATTTTAGGAATAGTTCCTCGGGTGTCATTTTTAGCAAATAATTGAATTGCTTCGTTTATCAATTGAAGTTTTTGGTGTTCAATTTTTGTTGGTTCTAATGATTTTATCCTATGTTCATTCTTATATGCAAGACTAACATTAGGTACCCCTATATCCTTAAATGATTCTGGAACAAATCGATAACCTCTTTTTAATAAATCCGAAACCTCTTGTTCATTATACTTTAGATCAGAATCTGAAACGGTTGCCATTTTTAAATCTTTTAGGTCAATTTGTATATGTTTAGATGCAGCGGCACTAATCAATCCGCAAATAAAATTTAATTCTGTAGAATTAATAAGTTTTTCATTGTCAAGATTTCGTCCAAGCAAACTGCCTACAGGCAACGTATAAAAATTTCTTAATGCCGAGATCGTATGAACTAATTCTTGTTCCCTCATTGTCATACCGTACGTCCGACCCAATTCTCTCGCTTGTGAACTTGATATTGAAACTCTATCACGACCAGTTTCGACTGATCTTCTAACGATAATATTATGCCCTTGAGCTTTCTTGATTTCAGGATCTTTATCACCTTTTTTGAGAACAATACTAATACCTTTCATATCTTGTTCAGGATTTTCTGTTTCATATTTTTGAACCAAATAAAAACTACCTTGTTTTTCTTTATTTTCAAGTACTTTTATTCCGAAAAATTCATTTTCGTAGAGCAAATTTTGGAAATCAGGATTTTCAGGATGATAGAAGAAATCTTTGGAATTTATGATTTCTTGAATTAATTTTTCGTTTTCTGTTTTAAATTCAATGTAATTACCTTTCACAGGAGAAGAATTTTTATGTAGAGTTTGAGTCATATCTGCGGTTTGAATATCATCAGAAGAACGACCAAAATTCATTTCCCAATCACCACAAGCATATTTTACATAAGGGGTATCAAGATGCGAAAGTAAATTAACCGCAACAATTCTCGTTCCTTCACCAAATGCTCCGGCATTATCAAAATCACCATCTTTTGTACTGTCACCTATTGATTCAAGATGAGAGTAATCATATTGTCCATCACCTGAAATTCTTACTATATAACTTCCATTAGGCTCTCTATCAATTTTAATATCGACACCTTCAAGAGTATGACCATTACCATCATAGAAGTTTTGCATAATATCACGAGCGATTTTAAATTCGCTCCAATTTGTTTTTGCACCGTATCTTATCTTAATTTTTGCTTTTAATGTTTTATCTAATTTTGAAATATCATCCGTATGAATAATAGGATTTTCTGCATTTGTCGGATTCATTCCTCCTTTATTCGGAATTGATATTTCAACTCTACCAGACTCACTTAGTTGTGTTAATACTTCATTAGTTGTTGGTAATGTAGTTTCAATAGGGTTATATTCTTGTCTTTCAGGATGTTCAAATTCATATTTCTTTGTAGGAACTTCGTATTTACTTGACATAGAAGTCGGATAAAATCTTTTTGATTTACGAAATACTCTGCGAACTTTTGCTAATAAACCTGATCCTTCATCTATTGGCAAAGTTTCTATATTAATACTCTTAGCCATACTTTTAGCAATGCCTTGGTTGGTTTCTTCTTTATATTCAACATAATCAAAAGGCTCTGATAAGATTTTTTCTATATCTTTGCTAAATTTTAAAGCATTAAATTTACCATCAGCCACATAATTTTCAACAACAGACTTACCATCAACTTCATTGAAAACATCCTCAAGAACTCTTAATTTTGCTAATGATTCAGGATTATGAACAAGTCCTTTCATAATTGTAACTTGTAGATTTACCAATGCATCAGAGAATGATGAACTTATGTCTCCACCATATTTATGAGTAATTTCATGTAGTTTTGTACTCAGTAAAGTAGTAAATCTTTCACATTCTAAATGGGCTCTTGTCATCCACTCACCTTTTAATTCTCCATTAGACAAAATAGCTTCAGCGGCTTCATTAGGATCAGTCCCATTTTCAACTATAATAGTTGGTGCGAGAGCTTCCTTATCTGAAATATGGTCATAATTTTCAAGTTCAAGATTATCTTTAATTACCCCAACAGCTTCACTCACTAATTGAAGTTTTTGAAGTTCTCTTTGAGTTGGAACAATTGGTTGTTTTTGGTTCTCGTTAGGTCTTGCAAATTCTTGTATTCCCATGCCTGCAAGTTCATGAATAACTGGCGTATAACCCATTAATCTAATCATCTCTATATCATTAGGAGATGCGACTTCGGGAACAGCCATATATTTCAGACCAATACCAAAGGCTTGCATAATTTTTTTAGTTTTAGTATCAGGTTCTTCAAATGCAAAACCGAGTTTTCTGCTTTTTGCTTCTTCTATTAGAGGCAACAGCATTTTATTAGGAGTTTTTTCTTTGCTAACAATCCAAGAATCTTTCATTGTTGCAAGTGTTTGCATTAATTCTTCATCAGGGACTGTTTTTAAATATCTTGAAATTAGTTCTCCTATTTTTCTTTCACTTAAAAGAATTCTGTCCCTGCCTGTTCCAATTTCAAATTCTTGACCGTCATTTTTCTCAGTAATTTCCGGATCATTTGGCATTTTCTTGAACACCAGTGATAAATTTTCCAAGGAGTTTTCTATACCATCTTGTGTTTCATATCGTTGAACAACATATACATTACCTTTTTCATTAGGTAAAAGTTTAAATCCAAAAAATTCATTTTCATAGTCAAAATTTTGAAAATCTTTGTTATAAGGCTGGTAGAAATAATCTTTTGAATTAAGAATTTCTTTGACAAGTTCCTCATCAGCAGTTTCAAATTTAATATAATTACCTTTAACTTTTTGATTATTTTTATTCAAAGTTTGAGTCATATCTGCTGTTTGAATATCATCAGATGAACGACCAAAATTCATTTCCCATTCACCGCAAGCATATTTTATATTTTTTGTATCAGGTCTTGCTAATAAATTAACTGCAACTATTCTTGTACCTTCTCCAAAGGCACCTGCATTTGAAGAATCTCCATCTTTAGAACTGTTACCTAAAGATTCTAAGCGATCATAATCATAATTGCCTTCTCCACTGATCTTAACTAAATATTTGCCTTCAGGAGTTTTGGTAACTTCAATATTCACACCTTCTAAAGTATGACCATTGCCATCATAGAAGTTTTGCATAATATCACGAGCAATTTTTGAATTGCTCCAATTGGTCTTTGCTCCATATTTAATTTTTATTCCTGCTTTTTCTACCTGACCTAATCTTGAAACATCGTCAGGGTGAATGATTGGTTCTTCTGTTCTTGTAGGATTTAAACCACCCTTATTTTTAATATCAATTTGAACTTTACCATTTTGCTCTAATTGTTCCATAGATTCTTTTGTTGTAGGAAGAGTTTCCAATACAGCCTCTGTTTTAGTTTTCTCTAATGGCTTAAACTGAACAAGCTTTTCTGCTCGATATGCTCTTGTTCCAAAAGAAAATATGAAATTTCTCTCACTTGATACTTCCAATGCTTCTTGAATATCATAAGGTTGTGGCTTTTCAAGTTCAGTTTTTATTGTTCTTCTATATGCATCGGTATCTAAAGTTCCTCCTTCACGATTTTCAACAGGAGTAACAATTTTTCTGTATTCTTCTATTGGCATATTCAAAAGATTTTTCCAAGTCTCAAATTTGAATTTTTTAACATTATCTATTAATTCAGGACGCTCATTTAAACGTTGAATTTTTGCTTCAAATTCTTCTTTTGAACAATATAAGAATTCCTTAAAATAATCAGTTGCAGTATCACGTAAACCAAGTTGGTTTATAACTAAATTTACTAAATCTCTATTTGCAATTTCGCTATAATCAAATTTTGCACGCTCAATTTGTTCTTCAACAGAACCTTTGTTACTTAATAATATCTCATTTACAATATTTATTTCTTGCGATGATAATTTTTTGAAAATTTTACCTTTATAATTTGTTTTGTAAAGCTCAAACGGATTAAATTGTTCGTTACTTAAATTGTTGTTATCTTGTATATTTCTCAAAGCCCAAATGAAATTAGAATTCCCTTCTGTCATCTGATTATATTTCTCTAAGAACCGATGTACAATAGATTTATCGTTATCACGAATTTTATCAGCAGTAACTGAACCATAACTCTGTTTAACAATAACTGCTTTCATTAATTCTTTTTCTTCCGCAGTTAATTTTAAATCAACATCATCCCATAATAATTCTTCCAAAAGTTCTATTCCTTCTTTTTTCCTCTTTGTGTTATATGCGGAAGTATCAACACGTGATAAAATATCATCTAACATTTTGTCAACTTTTTCAATCAGAACTTCTTTTTCAGTTTTGGTATCTTTATATTCAATTTTAATACGTGGTTCACCAGAAACTTCTTTATCTACAACTATTTCATTTGAACCCTCTATATCAGGTTTATTTTGGGGCTTAAATTTTTCTGTTTTAACTTCTATTTCAGGAGTTGCTTTAACCTCACCTTTAGGTTTGGTTATTTGAGTTCTCGTTTGAGGTTTTGCACTTTCACTATAATTTGCAGTTACTCTCTCAAGCATTGCTGTTGCAAGTTGATTTGCATCTTCAAATTTACCGACAGGAAGTCCATCTATATCAACAATATATTGAGTTTTTTGAGGAGTTTTAATTTCTTTTATATTCCAATTCTTAACTCCTGATTTTTCAATTGCCGCATCTAAATTTGCTCTTGAAGTTGCAGTATGTGCTTTAGCACCAAGCATATATTCTAAAACGTGGTTCATTAATTTTAATTTAGAAAGCATTTGTCCCTGTTCAGAAAGTGCATCTTTAAGGTTTGCACCTTCTGTTGCGACTTCTAATCCTGTAAATGCCGCTACATCTGTCAAGAATGCACCACCAGTTGTAAGAACTTTATTGCCACCTTTAACGAAATTTTGGATTAACTTATCGCCGGAAATGCTTGTTGTTTGAATTGCACCATTTGCAGTTTTAGTTCCACCTTCAAATAATCTTGAAGTTGCACCGATTTTACCGAGTGATTTTGAAACTGCCTGTGCTAAAGGTGCTCCGACATAAGCACCGAAGAAAATATATTTAGCTGAACCTTTAGTGCTTTCCCAAAGTTCTTCGCCATTTACACCACGTTCGCTTGTAGCTTGGTTCATTAAAGTCAAACCAACATCTGTGGCAAGAGTTCCACTTGTCATTGCAAGTTTAATACCCTGTTGGACTGCCGTTTGACCGTATTTTGTAACAAGAGTTCTAACTAAATTTGCCGCCGCTCCTGTTGCTTCTGCACTTCCTGCCGCCGCTCCTGAAATTTCTGCCATAATTGGACTACGGGTTACTAAAATTGAGACTATTGTTATAGCGGCAAGTTTAACCATTCCGCCTGTTGCTTTTGCATCCATGACTTTTTCAGTTAATTCATCAGGAACGAAATCTGTCCCGTACATAGCTTTATATTGAGATTTATAATCTTCTTGAATTTGGTCGAATGTTTTACCATCAAGAACGGCTTTATTTAATTTCTCTGTATCTTCTTTAATTCCTGAAATTGCTTTTATTGTTGCCTCTGCATTTCCAATAGTGCCATTAAGGATCATATCAACGGCTTCCTGATCGTTATTAAAATATTGCAATAATAATTTATTTGCACTTACAATGTGGCTTGCAGGATTAAGACCTTCGTTTTGAGCAGGGGCGTAAACCAATGCATCTTGTTCTGATTGATACATTCTAACTTCTTGCATTGCTTTATTTAAGATATCTATTCTTTGTTTTAAAATTTGAGCATTTTGGTATTGTTCAGCAGTTTGTTGGAATTGAACAGAATTTTCCAAATTGTATTTGTGTCCCATATCTTTTTTGAAATCAGTTTCAAATCCTCTGAAAAACATTTCAGGATTATTTCTCATTACATCCAAACTACCGCTTTCTCTTAATGCTTTGTTGTAGTTTGGCTCAAACTTTTTAGATAATTCGTAGAAATTTTGGTATTCTTCTTCTGTTCCGTTCCAAACATTCTTGATTGAATTCCAAAGTTCGCCGGCTCCGGCATTTATTGCGGCACCGACATCGTCTAATATACCCATTGACTCAAGTGCTTCCTGAGCGGCTTTGTGTGTATCGATGTAATGACCCAAAACAAAATCACGAACTGCAACATCTTGCTTTCCTCTTTCGGATAATTCAAAATCGTGTCTTTCAAAATTATGAGTATGTGAACCCTGATTGATTCTATTACGTTGCATATATTCTTGTTTGAATTGATTGTAATCGGGAATAATTGCAATTGCTCTGCCTTCAACAGGTTTATTTTTCTCTGCACTTGCTTTAATTTGAGCAACTTTTTGTTGGTATGCTTTTTTAACCCTACCTTCAATTTCAGCGGCAGTATATTTTTTATTTAAATTATCGCCAACTGTGTAAAAATTAGTAGTAGTGGTTGCTTTTTGATCCAACTTTTTAAATTTATATTCCCCATCAGGATAGTAGGAAATCGTTTCAATAGAACCGTCTTTGTATGTGGTTGTAACTTCACGACCACCATCAGCGGTTGGAGTCGTTTTTGAATCAACGATATCTTCAGTTGCTTTTGAAACTGAACGCACAAAACCCATAAAATCTGCATTTTCAATCCCTGCTTGATTTGCAAATAAACTTGCAACTTGTTTATTTTCAGTTGCATCAAGAGTTTTATCTGCTCCTGCAAATTTTGTTAATCCTTTAAAAACTCCGCCTAATTCTTCACTTTCGAGAGTTCCGTCACTGTTGGCATCATAAGCATCAAAAAGGTTGTGGAATTTTTTATCCACCTGTTCTTTACGCACACCATGTTTTGCGTTATTTAAATGTTCCTTTTTACCGTTATTGTTGATCCAAAAGTCGTTAAAACCCATTTCTTTACTTTTACCTTCTATTTTTCGCTATTTATGTAACAAAATTGTAGTTGTGTTACATATTTTTTATCGGCATTTTTTTGAAAAACTTTAGCATATTTGGGCAAAAATTTACAATTTTGGTAAAATTGTTACAATTTTTATTTAAAAAAACTTTTTTTAATCACTTCAATTAATCAAAATATTTGCATTTTATCTTGTTTATTGTGCTGAAAGTCAATTATATTAATATTAATTGCTTTGATTTATCCGTTATGTATCCTTTTTTGTAACACATTATGAATTGTGTTACTTTTTTAGTAACATATTGGATATATTTTCAGAGATTAATTAGTAACAAACTCCCAATGATAACCGAAACAAGTTCCTTTTTTGCGACAAGCACGTTTTATTAAATCTGTATGGCAATATCCTCTTTCTCGAACATATGCAACCCACTCTGCCGCTTTTCTTGCATTTTCAAAAATTTGTCCGGTTTCAATACATCTTACATTTTTACAAATATGACCGATAGATCGATAAGGTTCAACTCTGTCCTTTATTTTATTAAATCGTTTTTCGTCAATTTTATAATTTCCCATCAAAACATCTTCTTGTTTTAGAGTTATAAAGCATTTTTTATCATATAGTGTTCTAAATGGCTCTAACTCTTTTTGCAGGGAACGGAATAATTTTTGTGTTGGTCTGAATGTTCCTATTATTTGACCGCTCTGTTTTAATTGTACGGTGCATCTGTTTTTCATTTTCATTATACAAAATTTCCTCTCTCATAGGCTCGCACAATTCCGACATTTGCAACAAACCCATTTGCAAGCCCATATAAACGGCATCTATTGCAGTATGAATTTCACCGAGATAACAATACAAACGCCATTTTTGAGTTTTAAGGCAAGACAACGACATTTTCATTTTTCTTGCAATTTGCTTATTATTATAGCCTTTTGCAATAAATTTCAGGATTTTATACCGCCTATCTGTCATTGTCGCTCTATGCTTGTACATAAACCGCCTTTCTGAGTCAAATTAGATTACATTTTATCCAATAAGTAATGCAATTTTTTTGTGCCGATATATTAGACATTCAGGCAATTTATTTTCTAAAAAATGCGTGCTACATTATGTTTTGAAAATTGAATTTCAAATCCGAAAAATTCAAGTATAGTAGCAAAAAATATTATTTTTGGGTTTTTAAATATACAATATGGATATTTTGTAATCCATTCAAAATGTAATGCAATCCCTTTATTAGAGAGTGTTTAGGACTATAAAACAAAGTTGTTGTATGAGTAATCAATTTGATCCTGCTCTATTCCTATATAACGCAGAGTTATCTGCGGTGACGAATGATTAAAGATTTTTTGCAGTAAAACTACATCTTTAAACTGTTGATAATGGTGATAGCCGAATGTTTTACGCATTGAGTGTGTTCCTATTTTTTCTTCTAATCCGGCGGCTTTGCAAGCATCTCTTATCATATAATAAGCAGTAATGCGATTATACCTCCTGCCCCACAAAGACCTGAACAACGGTTCTCTGTCCCTTTTACCTTTGACATACTCAGCGATTAATCCTTTTAATTTTTCATTCAAAGGAAATCGTTTGAATTTGCCCGTTTTCTTCTCTACGATTTGAACATAGTTTTTGCCTCTGACATCTCCGACATTAAGTGCAACGATATCAGAAATCCTGAGACCGCAATTTGTCCCAAAGACAAAAATTAAATGATCTCTTGCACTTTGTTTTTGAAGATATCTCTCGACTTTTTCGACATCTTTTTTGTTTCTGATTGGTTCTACAGTAGTCATATTTTACTCCTTTCCTGCTTGCCGTACCCCTTAATTTTCTTGCAACTAAGGAACATAAAACAGTTCGGCAAAAAATTAGGAATTAGTCATCTTTTAAATATTTTTCAATTTCATGAAGAATCTCATCATAATCCTCATTGGTTAATTTAAGATACGGTCTTGCAGGGATTTCGACAGATTTATTTTTGCCGGCTTGACCTCCGAGCTGATGAATTGCCGCATACTCTAAATTCGATCCAATAACCGCAGAATCATTGTCATAATAAGTATTGATTGATGCGGCAAGTTTGCCTTCAACTTGTAAAATCTGTCCCGGCCATTTCCGTTTTTTAGTTCTTTGTTTTTTAGTTGATTCTGCCAAATCCACCCATTTGTCAGGTCTTCCCTCTTCTTTAAAATTCTCTTCAGTTGAATAGGCAAAAATACCTGCGATGTTTTTCATCAACGGTCGCAGGTTTTCTGTCCTCTTTGCAAGATTAAGGAGTTTTTCATGAACTTCTTTATTATCAAATTCAATTTCAATCGGCTTGTCGCTCATATAATTCCTTAATTGGGTAATTTGCAATCAACAACTCTTTGAACATTTTATTTCGGTTCTCAACTCCCTCTCTGTTGTTGATTCCGTTTAATCTTTCAACAGCAATCATTTCAAAACCTTTGTAAAGTTCTCTGATTTTAGGTGAATCGTCATAAGACAATAGAAAACGACCTTTGACCGCTCCTAAAACCTCTCTTAAACGCTCGTGATCAAAATCTTTTGTTGAGGTTACTTCATAACCGCAACCTCTTGAATACGGAGGATCACAATAGAAAAATGCACCCTCGTGATCGTATTGGTTGATTAATTTTTCAAAATCACGACCTTCAATCATTACGGTATCCAAACGCTCATGGATAGCCTCGATTTTTTTAGGAACATTGTGCAGGGATTTACAAGCACCGCCGGAAGTCTTTTTGACAGTTCCGAAAGCAGAAGTGTTGCAAGATTCGCAAGAAACACAATGGATTGTCTTGGCTATGCAAGAGAATTAAAAGGTCTGCCAAAGCCTGTGGGAATTTATTTTGAAACTGAAGGTATTTATACTCTTGATAGTAAAAGTGAAGTTATTTTTACTATATTGGCAACGTTTGCTCAAGAAGAATCCCATACAAAAAGTGATATTATGAATGCATCAATTGATATGAGATTTAGAAGGGGAATATTTCTTACCCCACCATTTTTGGGTTATGACGTAGACGAAGAAGGTAACCTGATTATTAATCAAGAAGAAGCAAAAACCGTTAAATTAATTTTCTGTATGTATTTAGCAGGTTCAACTTGCCAACAGATATCTGAAACTTTGACTAATTATGGATTTCAAACTAAAAAAGGTAGTACAAAATGGTCTCCGGGATCTATTCTATATATTTTACAGAATGAGCGAAATTGTGGCGATTTACTTGCGAGAAAAACGTGGACACCAAACTATTTAGATCATAAATCCAAGAAAAATAAAAATAACCGAATTCAATATTCTGTTAATGAGCATCACGAGGGAATTGTATCAAGAGATGATTTTCTTGCGGTACAACGATTAATAAGCAATGCTAAATATGGGAATAAAGGGTTTTTACCTGAATTAAAAGTCATAAAAGAAGGAGCTTTACAAGGATTCGTAATTATTCATCCAAAGTGGGGTTCATTTACTGCTCAAGATTATTTGGCGGCATCCTCAAGTGTAGTGGAATCAGTTGAAAAAGACGAAACAATTGAAATAGAAGTTCAATCGGGAGATTTTGATTTAAGGAAATTTGAAGTTGCTCGATCACAATTTTTCGACACAACACATAAAATATGCGTAACATTTTCATTCGATAATATTCTTTTTAATACGGAATGTGTTAGAAAATTTGAAAAAGCCTTATATATAGAGATTTTAATCCATCCAACAAGAAAAATTTTAGCAATAAGACAGAGTAAAAAAGATACAAAAACAAGTGTTCAATGGGCAAAACTAACCAGAGGTTTGTATTATTCAAAGCCCATTAGTTGTTCTGCTTTTATAAAAGCTATTTATGAACTTATGGATTGGAATCTGGCTTACAAATATAGAATTAGAGGTCTAAAACGAAAAAGATATAATGAAAATTTAATCTTGTTTGATATGTCTGAAACTGAAGTATTTATTTCATCTAATGAAAATGAATTAAAAGATATAGAACCATTTACGGGCGGTCGTAAAAATGACATTATGGCATTTCCTAACACTTGGGGTGATACATTTGGGGAAAATTATTATAGACAGGCTCAAGCAAAAGAACTGGCAATATTAAGAGCCGAAGATGATTGGAATTCAAACGATGAAGGAGTGGTATATAATCTTGAAGATAGCCTTAATGTAACAAGTCCCGAAGAATTACAAAATCATATTGAAAATATAACAAGAAATAAGGAACAGGAGGCTATTGATAATGGAGAAAAGCAATTTTAATTCGGAATTGACACAATTGCAAAATACTGAAAATGGACAATTAAATGGGCTTAAGGATATTGAAGTATTTGAAACAAATGAATTTAGTTATGATGGTTATCAGGTTGTTAGAGGTGAGTATTTTGCACACTTATTTGAACCTTCAGTTACATTTAATAAATGTAAAGTATATTTAAATACAGCTTGTATAAAAAAATTTCCTGATATCGATTATGTACAAATACTTGTTAATTCAGAAGAAAAGAAACTTGCGGTAAGACCTTGTGGCGAAGAACAAAAGGATTCTTTTCTGTGGTGTACAGCAAAAAGAAAACCTAAACAAATATCGTGCAAAATATTTTCAGGAATGATTGCTGATTTAATGGGTTGGAATTTAGATTATCGGTATAAATTATTAGGAAAATTAATCAAAAGTAACGGAGAATATTTATTCATTTTTGATTTGAAATCTTTTGAAATGTATGAAAGAAAAATTGTTGAAGGTAGTGATAAACCAAAATCTTCAAGAACACCAATATTCCCTGAAGAGTGGAAAAATCAATTCGGATTGCCGGTAGAAGAACATAAAAAACAATTACAAATAAATTTATTTAATGGCTATACAGTTTTTGGAATAAAAGATAACTCAAAGCCTAAAGATGAAGTGAGTGAAGAAATAACAATGGAGGAAATAAATAATGAAAATGAATAAAATTATTCCAACAATTTCAATTAGTTTAAGAAAACCTTCAATAAGAATTTATAAGGAAACATTGCACTTGTTAGGAAATCCAACACATGTATTGCTAATGATCAATCCCATAGACTGTTCATTAATAATATCCCCAAGCAATGGTTCAGATTTAACAGCACACAATGTCGCAAAATATATGAAAAAGAATACAAAATCTCCTGAATTATATAGCACATCATTAATCCGAAAATTGAAGATTTTGTGCAAAGAATGGCAAGATACTGATTCATATAAAATGCATGGAGAATACGTTGAATCCGAATCTGTTGTTAAATTCAAACTGGCTGATGCAATTCTAATAAATAAAATAGGAGTGAACTAATGCAAGAAAAACAAATACATACATTAAATATAGATGAACAGTTTAGAAATTTAATTCCTCCATTATCTGCTGAAGAAAAAGAATTATTAGAATTAAATATAATTAATGGCGGTTGCAGAGAACCATTATGTGTTTGGAATAATACAATAATAGATGGACATAACAGATATGATATATGTTTAAAACATAATATTCCTTTTTATATTCAACCTCTTGAATTTAAAGATAGAGAAGAAGCAATCGATTGGATATGTGCAAATCAACTTGGTAGGCGAAATATATCGCTTGAAACACGTAAATATTTAATTGGTAAGAGATATGAAATGGAAAAAATCATATCAAAAAAATGTAATCCGCACGGGCGAAATCAATATTCTCCACCTAAAGTTTATGAAGCGGATACAGCAAGCCGGTTAGGAGAAGAATATAATATTGCGAGAGGAACTGTAAGGAAATATGCTTATTATTCACGTACCGTTGATAAATTATCTCAAAAGAATCCTGAATTAATACCTGATATTATGAGCGGAAAAATTAAAATTTCACATGAAAGTGTTGCCAAATTAGGAAAAAAACACACTGAAACAATAAAAAAAATTAAAAATGATCCTTCTTGTGAGAAAGGATATTTAACGTATTCAGATATAAAAAGAATTCTACCTAAAGAACGTAAACACAAAGAAGAAACAATTAAAGTAAAAGTTAAAGAAACCCCTGTTTATGATCCTGATGCAGATATTTCAAGTTTAACTTTTACTATCCCATCGTGGATTAGTTCCATAGAAAGAACTTTTTCGCTTGTTGATTTTAATAAAATTACACCCAAAGCAAGAACTAAAATACGTGATGAGCTTAATAATTTGAAATCAACAATTGATATTATGTTAGAGGCTACGGAGGTTAAAGATGCTTGATTACAATGAAATAATGCCAAAAATACATTATGAACAAATACCACTTAAAAATTTAACCGCAGGACAGGATTATCAGCGGAAAGTTTCAATTTCACATGTAAGACGTGCAGTAGCACATTTTAACCCATATCAAATTAATCCAGTCAAAGTAAGTAGGCGAGATGGTATAAATTATGTTGTAAACGGACAACATACAATAGAAATTCTTGCCGAAGTTTTTGGAACAAGAGAAATACCTGTATGGTGTATGATTTATGACGATTTGGATTATACAAAGGAAGCAGATTTATTTGCAAATCAACAAAAATACGTTAAATCTTTAACTCCTTATGAAATATTTATGGCTAACATAGAAGCCGGTAATGACGAGCAAATAATGATTAAAGATATAGTTGAGAAATACGGACTCAGCTTATCTTCAACAAAATGCCCCGGTTGTATATGTGCAATAGCAACATTAGAAGAAATATTTAATAAATATGGATATCATAATTTAGATGATACAATTCGACTTTGTGTTGCTACGTGGGAAGGTGAAGAAAATTCGTTTAGCTCCAACATATTAAAAGGTTTATCTCGTTTAATAGCAACATATAAAGGAGAATTTGACGAAGCAATATTTAAAGAAAAACTCGGTCGATGTTCCGTAAAAGAAATATCTCGTATGGCTGTTGATAGAAGAGTAGGCTCGTTGGGATATGCCGAAGCTTTGTTAATTCTCTATAACAAAAAACTTAGAAATCCAATTGATATGACTCGGTTATACAAGCCAAGACCAAGCGGAAATTTTAGGGAAAATTTAACTTTATTTAACGAGGAGGTAAAATCCTAATGAAATTAAGAATAGTTTCTGACATACATTCAGATATAAATACCAATGATGAACCATACGATTTTGGAAATGATTTTGTTATTTGTTGCGGAGATATATCAGGCGACAGAATATCAACAGAGAAATGGATAAAAAATAATATAAAAAATGGAATAGTAATTGGAGGAAATCATTTAGGCTACAATGAAGTCACTTATGATGAAAAAGATTCTTTGACATATTCAATTAAATATTTACAGGAAAAATTTAAGAACTCACCTGTATATTTTTTAGAGAATCAGGCTATTGAAATAGATAATGTTATTTTTATAGGATGCATATTGTTTACAGATTTTAAATTATTTAACTATGAAGATGTATGTAAAATGATGGCACACCGTAAGATGAATGATTTTAGGTATGTAAAAATTTCTGAGGAAAAGAATATAAGAAAGATTACAGCTACTGATCAACAAAACTATCATTATGAAAGTAGATCATTTATTGAAAAAGTATGTAATGAAAATCCTGATAAAAAAATCATTGTTATTTCACATCATGCTCCAAGTCCAAAGAGCATACCTATGCAATACAAACAATCTCCCATAAGTGCGGCATATGCAAGCAATCTCGAAAAAATCATTGCAAAATATGACAATTTAAAATTGTGGTGTCACGGACATATGCACTCAAGTTGCAATTATAAATTGCACGGGACTAAAGTTATTTGTAATCCAAGAGGATATTATCACGAAAATCCTCAATTTATCCCTGAAGGTATTATTATAGACACAAACAAATTATGAGGTAATTATGGAATTTGAAAAATTTAAAAAATATATTGATACAATTAATAATACACACGAGAAACAAGACCTATTATCCAAATGCATAGAAGAAAATTTAGCAACAAATACATATTGCATAGTCGATATAAGCACGGATGTTATTGCCTCTTTAATAGATTTATTAGCAGATTATTATAATTGCAAATATGAACGTGATGGTGTAGATGATAATGATATTTCTTGGTGGCTCTATGAAGATGTTGAAAAAATTATATATATAAAAGATGAAAATGGTGAGGAAAAAGAGATTCCTCTTTTTGATACATATAGTTTTTGGAAATATCTTGAGGGATCAAGAAATATAAAAATCAAAGAGGGTACTTACGAATGGAAATAGGCTTATATAAAGTAAGGAAATTTATCAGGTTTGCTATTAGATTATTTAAATGGTTACCAATTCTTTGGAAACAAGAAGATTGGGATTACGAATATTTATATGATTTGATAGAAATTAAATTAAAAGAATTGAGAGAATGTTTACAAAAAGATGATTTGCATGTAGATAGTGATAAATACGCAACCCAAATCAGTATATGTCTTGCTTATATGGATAGATTCAGAAATTGGGATAATTATGTTGATTTGCCGGAATATGCATCTTGGGAAAAACATGGGCTTAATTTTTCAGAAAAAGCGACTAAAGAATACAGAAAAAGCATTGTAAAAAAAATGATAAGTTTTGAAAAGGATAATTATAATATGTTTTGGAAAAGATTTATCCAATGGCATAGGAATTGGTGGTGTTAATTAAGTATATCAATATCTTCTTTTATGTTTTTATCTAATAAATAATTAAATCTATTAACAAATTCTGATATATTAACACAACCGAGATTGTTACTTATAATATGAAGTTGCACATTTTTCTCTAATAACAAATAAATGTGAGTATTTAATAATTTATTAAAATTATCTACATTTATTTTCCCAAATATCAATCCCGATTTGTTTTTATCTATAATTTCAAATAATAATTTAGGTATTTTTAAATCTCTCAATCTATATTTTACTTTATATCGTTGTTCAATTCCACTCATGACCGCTCTTGAAATTTTTATAGTTTGAGTATTAAAGTCAATATCCTCATACCTTAAACAAGATAGTTCAGCAGGAGTTATTCCCAAACATACTATCCATAATTCATGTGATTTTTTAGTAATAAAATTTTGAATTTGGTTTTTATCATAATAACTTTGCTCGTTGGATGGCAAAATAGTATTATTTGCTTGAAATGAGAGTTTGTTTTGTTTATTTGAATACTTATAATAGACGAGACTTAAGGTTGATATTATTCTATTTATACTTTTTGCTGAATAGCCGTCTAAAACTAATTTATTTTCATAATCTATAATTATATTTTGGTTTATATCTTCAAAAGTTAATTTTTCAAAATATGGAATAATATATTTTTTTAAATTTCTTATATGTATGTTTTTTGAATTATTACTATCTTTTAAACTATTTATAAAATGATTTGCCGCATCGATAAATTTTTCAAATGTTTCGTGTTTTGAACCTTCATTTAAATTATCTGTCATTTTAAAATTAAAGTCAGGCAACTTTATAGGAGTGTTTCGTAATTGTTTAATTGCATCTTTTGTTAATTCTTGGCTAAGTTGCCTTCTAAACGTCATTGGGCTTGGAATATATTCATCTATAAAATTTTCCTGTACTTTTTTCCAAGCTTCGTTTAATGAATACCTATTAGAAGATAAATAATATTCCTTAAATAATTTATACATTTCAGGATTAATTACTGTCTTGCCAACGCTTCTATGTGCATATGCATAACACAACCCCCGAATTCCTATTTCGTAATATCTTTTTCTGTATCTATATAATGTTTGATATGACATTTTATAATCAGGATGTATTTCTCCAAACTCTTTTAAATATCTTTTTAAATCCTTGTTCCTTACTTGTGTTGATAATCTAAATAATGTAATACATTTAATAATATTTTTTTTATCTCTTTCCGTACAGGAATCAAAAAATTTTCTTTCTTCCTCTTCCGGGAATAATGATTCCGGCTGTGAGGGATTAATATTATATTTTATTGGCTCGAATTTATATAAAGGTTTTGCATTTTGCTTATTAATTGCCGGTATAATAGGCAATGATTTAATAAAAGAATACTCTTTTTCAGATATTTTTTTTATAATCAGAGATTTTTCAAAATCCTCTAATATTGTGCGTAATTCATTCTCATCAATATTTTCAATTTGTAAAATGTCATTTATATCAAACCTATTCAATAGTTTGATTAACTTTAGGATCTTCTGTTTCATCGTTAAATGCCTCCTTTATTAGTATTTCGTCAATCGAATTTAGTCCGTTCGCTTTTGCAAGAGTTTCTGCTTTATTTATTATTTTTACAATTTGACGGAATCTGTTCAAATTCGTATAAATATACCTTATTGCACATTCTGTCATTTCAACTTCGGATAATTCCTGAACGATTGTTTTAATATCTGTTTTTGAAAATTTTTCAAACTTTAATATTTCTGACAACCTGTCATACAAGTGCTTAAACTTTTTTAAACGGGAATTTGCACTTGTCATACCTACTAAAACAATGGGGACATTCGTTTTATCATGAATGTCCCTTAAAGTTTCAACCGCTCTTGAATCTATTGTTAAGTAGTCAATTTCATCGATAATAAGAACTTTAGGATTTAATATCAAATTCCGTACAACTAAATTAAAACAGGCTTCTGTGGTGTATGGCTTTAATTCAGACATATAATCTAATATTTCCAATAATAGCCATTTTGCTGTCATAAGTTGAGTACATCTTACTAATATTGCATTATTTTTGAATGCCCACCAATTTATCGTTTGCGTTTTACCTAACCCCGGCTCCCCATATACAAGTCCCATCCCCGGAACCCCTTCCGCTCGGTTTTGTAAATTATTCATCATAGTAATGAATCTTTTAACATTGTTTGTTTTTACAAATACTTTTTTCATTTTACTCCTTTCTACTTATAGATTTCCTTATATTCATCAGATTTTATATAATTTTCAAACCAAGTTCTATCTTCGGGATTTATACAACCGTTATTTATATGCCATTCATAGCGTTCAAAATTACTCTTAAATAAAGGTCGAGCGACTATGGAAGTCTTAATTTTAGGTTGAAATTCCTGTTCTTTTTGTTTCTCCGGCTGAACAGTTATTTCTTTTACAGGCTCGATTTTTTGAAATTTCATATTATCCATTAATTCTTTTTCCAAATAATCCATATCCTCAAGGTTAAATTGCTCTTTGACTGCTTTAATTGTTTTCTTGCGCAGTTTCTGTTGTTTTTCAATTTTGTATTTGTAATCTTCAATGTCTTTAATATCGCCCATTTGATGTGCAAGCGGATGAGTTTCCGTTACCCGATGTGCTTTACAAATAAATTCACCCTTGAGGGTATAAACTTTAATATATGAAAGGTCAAATAAGCTGTATTTAATAACTGTTTTTTCTCTGACTCCATATAGTGCTTCGTCAAAATAGTCTGCTTTCAAGAACCTTATTCCATTTCTCCCGATTGATTTCATTTCCTGCGCCATCATCAAATCATCAAGCATATTTTCATTAATATTTTGTTTTTCAACTTCATTTAAAACCTCTTTAATAGTTTTCGTTTTATCGTTAGGACAGGGTTTTGAATGATACATCTCAAGCCATTTATCTATCATCATCCGAGTCTGTTCTATTGTTGGAGTTAAACCGTATTTTTCATGAATTTGCTTGTGTAATTTTTCATTCCTCATCAAGTGCGCCGGCTTGTTTTCTATTGATGTTCCTATGTAACTTGGGACTAATTTTTCAAAACTTTCCTGAAATTCTAAAAAGAAACGCTCGATGACTTTTGCACGAGCGTTATATGGAGTGGCATAAACAGGCTCTATTCCAAGCCTTTTGTAAACTCCTGTAAAACCAAGTTCCTCAAACTTTTTATCTCCGTTAAAGAATTTACTTTTAAATGCTCTGCCATTATCCTGATAAACAAACTGCGGAATGTGATCTAAGTTTAATATTGCATTACGCAGGGCAGAGGCTATATTTTGTGTACATTCTTCAAGCATAATGTCATATCCTACAAGAGCTTCCGACTTCCAATCTAAAAATCCAAGTAATGTCGCTCGGCAGGGTTTTCCTGTAAACGGGTTTATTACTTGGAAGTTGAGGTCATGACCATCGGCAATTAAAACTTGTGCCGGCTTTAATAATTTTGCGTTTCTTACGATATATGGCGCAACTTTATCTTTTAATGCTTTTTCTCCATGTCGGGCAAGTGTCCATTTGTCAAAGTTATTATCCCTGAACCATTCAGCATACCTTCTAAATGTTACATCTTTGGGAAGAATTTCATAACCACGCTCTTTTAATATATGTTTTGTTAATGTTATGGACTTCCCGATTGAAAATGCGCTTGGGGATAATAATATCTGTATAAATATTTTTATCTGTTCTTCATTTAAAGTGGTTCGGTATTCTTTTCGGGTAGAATATTTATATTGTCCGACTAAACAAGTCCAATCGCCATTGTAACCTAATAATTTGCGCCACCTATAAAGTGAACCAACCGATATTTTACCCGTTATATTATATAGTTCAGGATACAGAGTTCCTGTATTATATAATGTTATAAATTGTTGATCTGCTCTTTTATTTTTATAAATCGGATCTAATTTATTTTTCTTTTTATTAGATTTAAAATTGTTTCTAAAACCAAGCCAATTATTAATTATGTCATATTTTGCAAGTGCTTGCTTCTTCTGTTCTTCGGAGATTATTTTTTCCTGTTTGACTTTTAAATTATTTAACTCAATAATTTCATTGCCGTCTGATTTAAAATCATTGTAATATTCCTGAATATATTTAATTTGTAATTCTTCTTCAAGACTGCTTAATTTAATTTTATATGATTTCCCTCCACGAGTATTTTCTGTTCGGTATTCATATTTATTAATTGATATCCTGACGGCTCTTTTTGTAACACCTTTTAATTTTGCTAATGTTTCAACATCAATCCAAGTATTTTCGGTCTGTATGTTATTTAAAATGCTGTTTTCCATAGAATTCTCCTTTGAGCTATCCGATGTTAGACTGAATGTTCTCAAATTGGAACTCATTTAGGGGGAAATGTATTGTTTTGTGTCTGAATTTATCTAAAATTTAAGAAGTTTCAATTACATATTTTTTTAATTTTCGATTACCCGCGCACTAATTTTTCATTCTAAAACCAAAATATTGAAAATTACCCCAAAATCTCTCGCAAAATCTTCCCTGTTAAGGGTTTTAGTTTAGTCTGATGTAGATGACAGAAAGTATTGAAATTTTATAAAATGTAATTGAAACGGGAGGGAAGATACTTCCCACTAAAATCGTGGGATTTATCGTTTTTATTGGCTTGTAAACAGTTCCGACTTTCGTGGGAAGCAATCAAAAAAGGTAATTGAAATGTCCGATTTCAATCAATGCCTTAAACCCCGATAAAATCTATATTAAACGGCAATTAAAAAGGATTTAAAGCGGATTTTCGTGTAATCGAAAGTGGACATTTCGGACTTTCAATTACTTATTTTCAATTTTGAGGGAAGTGCCTCAAACCTAAATACAACGGGGCAAACAGTAAAAATTATTCAATTACTTTTTTTCAATTTGTCCGATTTAGTTATACCAATAATAAAGTTAATTAAGAAAAAACTAGAGTTGGAAAATGTAACTAAGGCTAATTCATAGAAACAAATAGTGTTATATATGACCATCTCCATCTCATAGTTAATTACATCTTGTTCTGTATGTTAAATTACATTTAACTAAGAAATCGGTGAAAATGAGGTGAGAAAATGAAAAGGCATATATTAAAAAGTGCCACCAAGCTACTGATGGCACTTTTAAGTTTAATTTATTGTCTTTTATAGGGTACTAAGTCAAGCCTCAAGTAAATGCAACTTGCTTGGGGCTTGCCCCTATACGCATATTATTTACAATTTTTTATAATTTGTCAATATATTTGTTAAATAATTATACTATCATTCTCTAATATTCTATTAGATTCTAAAAAGGACAGATCTTTTAAATCTGTCCTTTTTGAATATTTTACAATCTTTTAAAGATTATTCTTTAGTTTCTTTTTTAACTTCATGTTTAGGAGGGTCGGGTTGAGGATTTGCTGATGCGGTTTTTACCGTGTCATCGTCAAGTCCGTTATCAACTTTGCCCAAGAATTGCGGTAAATCAATTCCTGCCTGTGTTGCCAAATCATGCATTGCAGGCAATGATTTAATCAAATCTTTCATAAAATTAGCCGTTGTCGAGCCGTTCGGAGATCCTGCTCCGCCGTCCCAAACAGTAATCTTATCAAATTTGATATTCTTAATAGCTTCAACCTGTTTTCCTACCAAATCTTGAATTTTTTCAATCATCAAGAAACTTGTTGCAATTTCAGGTCTGTTATTAGAAATTTTAACCAAATCAGAATAACCTTTAGCTTTTGCTTCCAAAACAGCTTTAACACCTTCAGCTTCTGCAAAATATTTTGCTTTAATAGCATCAGCCTGACCTTGGGCAACCCTTCTAAGTCTTTCTGCTTCGGCATCTGCCTGAACCTGAATTTTTAATTTATCTACTTCCTGTTTTGCAAGTTCTTCTTTTTTTAATTTTGCTTCTTCCTGCTCTTTTTGAGCCATCAAGACATCTCTTTGCGCATTTGCTTTTGCAACTTCACCTTCTCTAAATGCATCTGCCTGTTTAACCGATAAGGTTGCATTGTATTCTGCAATTTGAGCTTTTGCAACGTTTTCACCGTTAACCGCCTGTGCTTCAAGTTCGGCTATTTGAACACGCTGCTCTTTATTAGCATTTGTTTTACCGATTGAAGTTTGGGCAGATTGTTCTGCTACCTGAACTTCTTTTTCTTTATTTGCCGTAGCTTCTCCGACTGCACCGAGTTTTTCCTGTTGCGCAACTTCAACTTTAGCTTTGTTAATAGCTTCTGCTGCAGCTTTTTTACCGATTGCATCTATATACCCCGATTCATCAGTAATATCTTTAATGTTTACGTTGATGATTTCAAGACCGATTTTTTTAAGTTCGGTATTTACGTTTGCGTTAATTTGCTCCAAGAATTTTTCTCTATCTTGGTTAATTTCTTCAATAGATAATGTCGCAATAGCCAAACGCAACTGACCCAAAATGATATCGCTTGCCTGAGTGATAACGTCCATTCTTGATAGTCCTAAAAGTCGTTCTGCTGCGTTAATCATAATACTGGGATCGGTTGAAATTCCGAAAGTAAAAGTGGACGGAACTGCAACCCTGATATTACCTTTTGACAATGCACCTTTAAGGTCAATATCCGTTGTCATCGGCTCTAAAGACAATACCCCGTAATCCTGTATTAAAGGGATAATAAATGTGCCGCCGCCATGAACACATTTTGCGGTTTTTTGACCGCCTGTTTTACCGTATACTACGATAATTTTGTTTGAGGGACATCTTTTGTATTGATTAGCCACGAACGCAAATACTGCAATAAGTATCAACGCTCCCGTAACCATCAGTCCGAAAATTCCTTCCATTGTTTATTTTTCTCCTTTCGTTTTTATTTAAGATATTAAGATACTGAGGCTCTAAGGCACTAAGAGCTTATGGTGCTGTCGCACAAATAGGATACCATTACTACCTGAAAATTTGATAAGAACTTAATATCCCAGAACCTTAGTATCTTAGTATCTTTTTATTTATTTTTCTATGTACAGCATGTCATTTTCAACTTTAACGACTTTTACCATTTCAAATGCGTTAATTTTTTCGTCTGTATTATTAACCGCATCGGTTACGGTAAATTGTCCGTCGATTTCGATTTCAATCTGTCCCGAGCCTTTCGGTTCAAACGCCGTGTAAGCTTTGCCGATTTTGCCTATGGCAGTTTTTTTGTCTTTAACAACATTTTTTTCAAGTTTCTTTACAGAAAACATTAAATATGCCGTACCGAACATAAACAAAAGTCCGACTCCGAATGCTGATAAAAATGAGCCCAATTGGTCTAATTTAAACTGCTGTAAAGCCGCATAACCCATCCAACCGAAACCCATTAAAAATGCCAGCAAAGATTGCAAAGACAAAAACCCGAACGTTCCGTCAGAAGCAGTATCCGCATTGAAATCAGGGGCCACATCGCCTCCGTTATCTGCGCCGAATATCGAAAATATTATAAGCTTTATCACAAAGCATATAGTTGCAAACCATGCCAGATAATAGTAATACAGCCATGCATTCTTCAAAATTTCATTTTCCATATATTTCTCCTGATTTTATGCCGAATGTTTTCTCTTAACTCTTTTCTTTTGCGGTTTCGGGACGGCAGAATTTTTAATTGCCTTGCCCGAGGTTTGAATACGTTTTACGCTATATACATCAGGTAATGCCTGAATACAATTTATAACCTTTTTCAAAGTATCGATATTATCAAGTTCAATCCCGAGTTCAATAATACCGACATGATTTTTTGTTTTAATATTCGCATTTACGATATTAGCGTTGTTATCTGAAACAGCAGTAATTACATCTTTCAAAAGTCCCATTTTTTCTGCAGTTTCTACTCTTATGGTTGTTGTATAAGTTTTATTTGTATTAACGCCCGCCCATTTTATATCCATCAATCTTTCGTGCGGAATTGTTTCTAAGGTTTTGCAATCTACCCTGTGAACCGTAACGCCTTTATTTCTTGTTATGACACCGACTATAGGTTCCCCGGGAATAGGTGAACAGCATTTTGCAAACGAATAGAGCATTCCCTCTAAGCCGATAATGTCTTTATTTGAACTTTTTCTGCCCGAGGTATGGAAAGCATCTTCGGGGTGTTTTTCTTCGGGTTTAACGAGCTTATTGGTAATTTTATTTATGGTCGTTTCGCCATAACCGAGCGCAGCAAACAAATCATCAGCCGATTGATAATTCATAAGCTTAGCGACTTTATCAAACTCGCCGTTTTTAACGTTTTCATCAAAAACCGCTTTGGTTAATTCATGTTCAAGAGCAGTTTTGCCAAGCGTAATATGTTCTTCTCTGTTATTTTTCTTAAACCATTGTTTAATTTTTGATGATGCCTGTTTTGTAACGACAAATGTCAGCCAATCAAGACGGGGGGCGGGGTTTTTGGAAGTTAAAACTTCAACGATATCGCCGTTATGCAGCTTTGTATTTAGAGGTACTATACGACCGTTAATCAACGCACCGACTGTTCTGTGCCCGATGTCAGAATGTATCCTGTACGCAAAGTCAACAGGCGTTGCATCTTTTGGGAAATCATACAAATCGCCGTTCGGAGTGAATACAAAAACCTGATCAGAGAATAAATCCAATTTAACGCTTTTTACATAATCCTGCGCATTGGGATTTTCTTTATCATATTCAACAAGCTGATGCAGCCATGAGAATTGTTTATCCTGTATACCGTCAGCTTTTTGCGAACCTTTTTCTTTATATCTCCAATGTGCGGCAACACCATATTCTGCGACCTGATGCATTTTCCACGTTCTTATTTGAACTTCCAGAGGTTTTAATCTCGGACCGATTACGGAAGTATGCAAAGATTGGTACATGTTGCCTTTGGGCATTGCGATATAATCTTTAAATCTCCCGGGGATAGGTTTAAACTGTGAATGAATAATCCCGAGAACTTCATAACATTCTTTGACGGTATCAACGATAACCCTTACAGCAGTAACGTCATACAAATCGTTAAACGTAATATTCTGGCGTTTCATCTTGGCATAAATACTGTAATAGTGTTTTGCACGTCCCGTAATTTGTGCTTTTATACCGCTTTTTTCAACATCTTTTGAAATCTTTTTAATAAGTTCATTTACTGTTGCCTCACGCTCTGCCTTTGTTTGAGCAACAAGTTGGGCAATTTCATAATACTTTTGCGGCTCTATGTATTTTAAGGATAAATCTTCAAGTTCCGCTTTAACCTTGTAAATACCTAAACGATTGGCAAGCGGAGCAAATATATCCAATGTTTCTTTTGCAATTTTTTTTTGTTTTTCCTCGGTCATAAAATTGAGGGTTCGCATATTGTGAAGTCTGTCGGCAAGTTTCAAAAATATGACTCTTATATCCTTTGCCATTGCAATAAAAAGCCTGCGGAAATTTTCTGCCTGACGTTCTTCTTTAGACTTGAATTTTAACTTGCCTAATTTTGTAACCCCTTGAACAAGAGTCAAAACATCATCACCGAACAATTCACGTATGGTTTCGGGGGAAGTATCGGTATCTTCCAAAACATCATGCAAAAATGCCGCAATAATTGTATGGCAATCCACATGGAGTGTTGTCAGGATTTTAGCGACCTCAACAGGGTGAATAATATACGGCTCGCCCGAAACCCTGAATTGACCGTCATGAGTTTTTTTTGCGAATTTGTAAGCTTTCTCTACCTGAGCAATTTCTTCAGGCGTGTGCTTTTGTTCTATTAAAGCATTTTTAATTTCTTTAAATATTTCTATGTCAGACATAACAGGATTATTATATATTATTATATGCCTTATTTACAATAGGAAAATAAAAAATCATACAATGAGAGTATTTAAATTATTTATGATAAGTTTCGCCTTTGATAATCTTAAACGCACGGTATATCTGTTCGATCAAAATTAATCTGGCAAATTCATGCAAAAATGTCATTCTTGACATACTCATTTTTAAATTTGCCCTATCCGAAACATTCCTGCCGATTCCGCAGGACGAACCGATTACAAAAACTATCTCAGCTGTCCCCGAATTTGTCAATCCTTCTATTTTTTGTGCAAATTCTTCACTTGAAAATTCTTTTCCTTTAATTTCCATCGTGATAACAAAATCCGAAGGTTTAATATAAGATAAAATCTTTTCACCTTCTTGATTTAGAATTTTATCCGTCAAATTTTCATCTTTAATTTCAAGCGGCGGAACTTCTACAACACAAACTTGAGCATAAGGAGTTAAGCGCTTTAAAAACTTTTCAATTCCCGATTGTAAAAATTTTTCTTTAATTTTTCCGAGTGCAATTATTTTAATTTTCATAGGTCTTATATTAAAACTAAATCATCTTTTATATTTTCAAAAAATTTCTTTGATACGTTTCTTAAATCAATAATATCAACTTCATACGGCAGAGTAGAATTTTCAAACATATACATCAGTTGAGATTTTTTTTGCGGAGTTAATTCACTTGAATCAATCGCTATATCAATATCCGAATACTGTTTGGAAGTTCCTTTTACTCTTGAACCGAAAATATATAACTTGCAGTCGTGTAATTGAGATTGCATGGTATCTTTTATAAAATCCAAATATTTCAAATCTAAATCAATCATACCAATTCTTTTAATCTGTCAAGCAAATATTGCGCTTCATTTTTAAACTCGGGAATTACGCTTATTACTTCTTTTGCTGCCGTTTCATCATAAGTATGAGAAGTCATATTTCTTTTTTGTCTGTAATCAGCCCACTTTATCAGGTCAGTTTTCAGTAACCCGAATTTATTAGCCTGTCTTATGATTTCATTAAAAGTTAAATCGGTAGGAATTTCAGGCATTTGAGAAGAAATATATCTTTTCATCATTTTTACGGCTAACGAATAAGTATATTCAAAACGCTGAATCACAGCATCACGAATATCTATATCGTAATTATCCCTTTTGTATCTTTCAAGGATAGAATTTAAACTGCATATAGCTTTTTCAAATGAAGTTAAATCAATATTTTGCATAGGTAAATTTTAGCATAATTTTAGGTTTATTACAATATATGCTGTCCGTTTAAATCTTTATCGGTATTTTCCAAATATACCGATCTTGACGGGAACGCAAATTCAATATTATCAGCTCTGAATGCGGCAACCGCCTGTGCTAAAAATTCCCCGCGGACTTTTAAAAATTTCAAATACGAACCGCCTTTTATGTAGCCCATAAACCTTATATTTATTGAACTTTCGCCAAGGTCATGAATTGCAATCGTATAATTGTTGTGAATTTCTTTATGAGATTTGGCAATATCGCCAAGCAAAGCCATTGCTTTTTGAATTTGTTCATCGGATGTTGAATATGTTACGCCGAATGTTATTTTCAAAAGTCTTTTACTTGCACGAGAAACATTTGTTACAACAGCATTTGCAACAACGTTATTCGGAACATTTATTAAAAAATTGTCTAAATCACGGATTTTGGTAGAACGCATTGAAACATCTTCAACATACCCCTCAATTCCGTTAACTTTTACGTAATCCCCGATTATGTAAACTTTATCGGAAAGTATTGACAAGCTGCCGAAAACATTTGCCAAGGTATCTTTTGCAGCCATACCTACCGCCAAACCTCCGATTCCGAAAGCTGCAAGTATGGACGACATCGAATACCCCTGAGTTTGTAAAATTCCCGTTATCGCAATGAATACAAGAATAATTTTTATAAGTTTCATTATTATCGGGACAAATCGTAACAGGGGAGAATTAATTTCCTGTTTTCGGATTTTATCAAGAATTTTTTTATTTATTATATCTATTATTTTAAAGATGATATACAGAGCTACAACATTGATGCCTAAAGCAATCAGCCCTGTTTTTACTTTTGCACTTAATACCATTCGTATTCCTTCTAAATTTAGTATGTGATATAATCTTACTATAAACAGAAAGTATTTAACATGTTAAAATTACCGCAAACAGATAAAAAAATATTAATAGCGTTGTCATTGGCATTTTGTCTTACGCTCGGAGTAGGCTTTGAACATTTTTATCAACCGAAGCGAAAGACAATAAATATCTATATGCAGGCGCTTGACAGCTATAATCTTAAAGATTATTCAAATGCATACTATCAATTTTCGAGGGTCGGAAACTTTTCAAAACTCAAACCCGCCGCACTATACAGACAGGCATTGTGTGCTCATGCCCTCGGGGATGAAGTTTCGGAAATCGAAGCGTACAGCGCACTATTTAAACATTTTCCCGCAAGCCATTTAAGCACCGAAGCAAAATACAATGCCGCAAAATTACTTTCAGACAGAAATTCAAAAAAGGCTTTGAGATATTTCAGCGAAGTCATGGTTTCGGGCGCAGACGAAGAATACAAAGTTGCATCACAATACTATATATCTAAAATTGAAGCCCGAAATAAAAAAACTAAGCTTAAAAAAGAAAAAATAGAAGAAGGTTTCAGAAATTATCTTGTAAAATATCCTGACGGAAGATTAGCTGCAGATGTTGCAAGAAATTGGCTTAAATACAATCCCAAAATGAAATCATCAGATTTTGTACTTGCAGGCAGAGCATACTATCTGGCAGGTTTATACAATGAATCCGAACAAATTCTTTCAAAAGCCAAAATGAATGATGCTTGGGCGCTTTTAGCCTCGATTGCTTATAAAAAAGGCAATATCGTAAAAGGTAACAGCCTTACAATAGTCGGGAGCGCAAAATACGCAGGCAACGTAGAAAAAGAGGATTATAACAGAGCCGTAAGCGATTACGTTTTGTATGGCAAAAATTCCTACAATTCCGCAACGGAACTTTTAAAAATCGCTAAAGGCAAATACAAAGACTACATCTGGAATTTGAAATGCAAAAATTCTCCGCAAAGTTCAAAATACAGCTGCTATGAAGAATTGTACGGAACTTTTCCCAACGGCGATTATGCACAAAATGCAATGCTAAACACCCTGATAGGAAGATTAATAAATAAAAATTATACGGGCGCCAAATTAATGACCAATGATTTTATTACAAAATATCCCGATTCCGAATACTTGCCTATGGTAATGTTTTGGAATGCTAAAATTGAACAAAAATATTCGCACAACCCCAATTTTGAGATATTTTACCGCAATATTATAAATAATTTTCCCGATTCTTATTACGCTTATCGTTCGTTCTGGATTGTTGAAAATCTGCCAAATTCAATCATACCGACGGATTTGGTTTATAAACCCGTCGAATATCCGTACAAATACCCTCACAAAGGCAGTATTTTGTATAATTTGATACTCGTAAACGATTACACAATGATTGAAAAATATGCAAATGACGATTTTATAAAAAGCTGGGCGCAATATAAAAACGACAATTATGTAACATCTATGCTTACGGCTAAAAAAGCTATGGAAAAATTAAAGACAAAACCGCCCAAAGATGATGCCCGTTGGAGACTTGTATACCCGCTTAACTACTTTAAACAGGTACAAACCCAAAGTTCATATTACGGTAACAACCCTGCACTTATTATGGCAATAATTAAAGAAGAAAGCCATTTTAATCCGTATGCACAATCAGGAGTCGGCGCAATAGGATTAATGCAGCTGATGCCGCAAACGGCGCACGAAGTAGGCGAGAAAAAGGGGTATCAATTTAATACCACGGATTTATTTAACCCCGAATTTAATATAAGAATGGGAAACATCTATTATGCAACCCTAAAAGACAATTTGGGCGGAATGGATATTTCGGCTGTTGCCGCATATAATGGCGGAATAGGTTCTGTTACACGTTGGAAAGACTTGTTGCATTACTCAGATACCGATGAATTTGTCGAACAAATCCCTTATGAAGAAACAAAAAATTACGTCCATAAAGTTATGACAAGCTATTGGAACTATACAAGGGTTTACCAGAAATAAAATGACCGATAAAAATCCGCAAAAGATAAAGAATATGTTTGACGAAATTTCACCATACTATGATGAAATGAATAATTTAATGTCTTTGGGCACTCATTATTTAATAAAAAAAGATATTTTAAAAAAACTGAATATCGAAAAACATTCGCAAATTTTGGATTTGTGCTGCGGAACGGGGGATTTTTCACGGATAATAAATAAACTTCAACCGAGCGCAAAAGTTATCGGGCTTGATATTTCATCTGAAATGCTTAAAACCGCAAAATCAAAAAATCCGTCAAATACTTTTATTTTAGGCGATTGTACGAATCTGCCGTTCAAAGAAAACGAATTTGACTATGTAACAATCGGATTCGGACTAAGAAACATTGAAAATCGCACTAAAGCACTATCAGAAATTTACAGGGTGCTCAAACCGCACGGCGAATTTTTGCATCTTGATTTTGGCAAACATAATTTCGCAGGAAAAATATTTGATTTCTGCGTACCGATTTTAGCAAAAATTCTGAAAAAAAATTTAAGTAGCTATTCTTATTTGATATCCTCAAAAAACGAATACCCTGAACCTGATGAACTTTTAATCGAATTTGAAAATGCGGGGCTTAAATACGTTTTAAAGAGAGATTATATTTTCGGCGCAATATCTGCCCAAATTTGTGAAAAGTAAAAGTTAAATTATCCTGCACTCTTTGCAGCCGCAAAGGACATCTGTTATCATTCGAAATGATTGTGCAACTATTTGCAAATCATTTTCGCTTTGATTTTCGGCAGCACTAACTAAAGCAATATTTCTGTCAAGACATGTTTTCAAATCGACATGTTTAATATTTTTGCTGCGCACGACAATTACCCTCAGATTACTGAACTTGTTTATAACTTCCGAACTTAATAATGACGGCGTAAACACATTCAAAGCGGAAGTTTCTTTTAACTGCTTCTCGCTTAATTCATTGACCGTTTTTCTGTTTAAACTCTTTGAAAAAATCTTTATATCAAAATTTTCGGGATTTACCTTAAAAAACGGCTTTTCCGAATTTTTTAAATCGTAAAATAAAACCTTGCAAACCATAAATACTCCTTTTTATAAAATTATATTTTTAATTTTTAAGGAATAACTATTGCCCGAAAGCCCTATTATACGTGGTAAAAAATTAGTATTTTGTCCGATTAAAAACAAAAAAGAAAACTTTATTATATAAATACAAAAAAGATTTTCGATGCCAAAATGCTCAGTTACACCGTGACTTCAACGGACATGCAGCTAAAGGGCATGGCATGCGGGAAACGGAATGTAGTTTGTCAGATTAGCATGACCTGATAAATTATATCCGTAGCGGAGCATGGTTTTAGTATAAAACCATGCCCTGCTTTTTGGTCAAAAAGTATCAATTTTGGGATATTTTCATATTTTTTTACAAAACTTAACCTTTGCAAAATCATGCTAAAACCATGTCTTGACATGGTTTCAAGCCTTTGGGGCAGGCGCAAAACCATGATATGACATGGTTTTGCGCCATTCTAAAAACCCTCAAAGCCCGTGATACAAGGCTTATATACCTACTTAATAAAACTTAATAACTAAATGAACATCTCTTGAAAAAAATATCTTATTTTCTATAATGTTGTTATAGAGTTGAAAGTCATTGATACTACGGCTTTAGGGGAGATGTAGGGATATATCCTGTCGGATTATCTTGCACAAAAATAGTTAATAATGGAGAATTAAATAATTGTTTAGAAGTAGAGATATGGGTAGAGCAGTTGCAGTAAGACGTTGGACCAATACTGCAATTGAATGTTATAAAAGAGGCTGCAATTGCGAGGGCTGCTTTTATAAAGATTTTTTCAGCGGTTCATCACAAAAATGCCAGATGAAAGCTTCCGTTTTGGAATTGGTTAGAGTAATCGGAACACCCGATGTTGAATTACAGCAATTTTTAGCTGATGAATAACCAAATTCAAAAATCGTAATCAAGATTTTACAAAAAAGCTTTTTAGAAAGTAAAATTATTTGTCAAATTTTACATAATTTGGCAAATTCACCCTTTAAAAAAGTATTTTAGTGTGTTATAATAGCATAGCGCATGTTAAAAAACGGAGGTATTTATGCACATTCATGTAAACGGTAAAAATATTGAAATTACCGATGCTATCAAATCTTATGTTAAAGAAAAAATTGGCAAAGTTGCCGCTCGTTATGACCAAATTCAAGGGATAGACGTTGTTTTAACGGTTATCAAAAATCCCGCAGCAGAGGGCAAACATATTGCAGAAGTTATATGCAAAACAAATTCCGGCACAATTCATTGCGAAGAAGCAGGAGAATCAATGTATGCAAGCATAGATTTGTTGGCAGATAAATTTGCAAGACAAATTACCAAATTTAAAGATAAAAATATTTCTTCAAGCAAAGAATCCATTCGTGATGTCAAGATTGAAAGAGAACCTGACGGCGAAGTAGAAATCAAAGCTATGGAAGATTAAATTTTCATCTTTTAAACAAATACTAAAAAACGGTGATAGGGAACTATCATCGTTTTTTTTGCTTGTTCTATACATTCTATGTCATTTTAAGTCATTCTGAGTGCAAGCGAAGAATCGCCTTGTCGTACTAATAGGTTTATAGGTTTATAGGTTTATAAGTGTATAAGTTCATAAGTTTATAAGTTTATAAGTTCATAAGTGAGTTACCATTTTCCTCCACCCTTTGGGGGGAGGATGTCCGCAGGACAGGAGAGGAGCTACAGAATGCGGACAAGTTTGACTAATAGCCCCTCTCCCGAATTTCTGACTTTC
>Ga0256406_1001517_pt1 | contig 36919 bp, 36 predicted proteins | sample RumenRJG_03DNA_FD_185986 | JGI IMG/M metagenome (GOLD analysis project Ga0256406, IMG submission 185986) | Bovine rumen microbial communities from Lethbridge, Alberta, Canada - RJG_03 | ecosystem: Host-associated > Mammals > Digestive system > Stomach > Rumen | place: Canada: Alberta | collected...
AAAATCTTTATTAGTGCTCGAATTACTTCATTTCAGTTATCTTAATGCCTTTATAATTGTCTGTTGGGACCTGCCAATTGCGTATGCAAGCTCCACTATCTTAGTGACATTGCCCGTGAACTGTAACGAAATTGCAGAGGAATATATCATAAGAGCTTTGAAAAATCTATAGTATTATCAAATTTTTGTGCTATACTCACGATGTCAAATAAATATCGAGCTTATGACAAAGGGAGCCTTCGGGCTGAGAGGTGTCTATGACACGACCTTTATCACCTGATCCGGATCATACCGGCGGAGGGATGTCTTTTGCAAAGTTTTTTTGCGTGCTGATTTCAGGCAGACCTTCGGGCCTGCCTTTTTCTTTTGTAAAGTAGGCCAATGCTTCCTGCGGTACCTCATCGTGAAGCCGGGAGGCTGTAATGAGCGGTGGAAAAGTCAAAGACTGTAGCCGCTGGTGTGAGCATTGGAACAGGGGTTTTATCGCTTATCGGGAACACCACCTTAGGCGAAGGAAGGAGAGAAGGCGTTTTATGGAAAGAAGTTATCACACACAGATGGAGGCGGCAAGGATGGGGATCATCACGCCGGAGATGAAGGCGGTCGCGAAGAAGGAAAACCGGACCGAAGAGGAGATCCGCGGATGGGTCGCGGAAGGGATAGCGGTGATTCCAGCGAATAAGCTGCACAAGTGCCTTGACCCGAATGGCGTCGGCTCGATGCTGAAGACAAAGATCAATGTCAATCTCGGGGTAAGCCGCGACTGTAAGGATTATGATGTCGAGATGCAGAAGGTTATGAGCGCGGTTAATCTCGGGGCGGAAGCGATTATGGATCTTTCAAGCCATGGAAACACGGAGCCCTTCCGAACGAAGCTGACGCACGAGTGCCCGGCGATGATCGGGACCGTACCGGTGTATGATGCCGTGATCCATTATCAGAGAGACCTCAATACCTTGACGGCGAAGGATTTCATCGATGTGGTGCGGCTGCATGCGGAGAACGGCGTTGACTTTGTTACACTGCACTGCGGCCTGAACCGGAAGACCATCGAAGAAATTCGTTCCGGGAAGCGGAAGATGAATATCGTATCCCGTGGCGGATCACTGATCTTCGCGTGGATGTCCATGACCGGGCAGGAGAATCCTTTTTATGAATACTTCGATGAGATTCTCGATATCTGTCGGGAATATGATGTGACGATCTCGCTTGGTGATGCCTGCCGGCCGGGGTGCCTTGCCGATGCGACGGATGCAACGCAGATCGGAGAGCTGATCCGGCTTGGGGAGCTCACGGAGCGCGCCTGGAAGAAGGATGTGCAGGTCATGGTCGAAGGACCGGGACATGTGCCGATGGATCAGATCGCGGCGAATATGAAGGTGGAGCAGACCATCTGTCACGGGGCACCGTTCTATGTATTGGGACCGCTCGTGACCGATATCGCCCCGGGCTACGATCACATTACGGCGGCCATCGGCGGCGCCATCGCTGCGATGCATGGAGCGGCTTTCCTCTGCTATGTGACACCAGCGGAGCATTTGGCGCTGCCGAATGTTGAGGATGTGCGGACCGGCATCATTGCATCGAAGATCGCTGCACATGCAGCCGATATCGCGAAGGGTTTGCCGGGTGCCCGCGATATGGATGATCATATGGCGGATGCCCGGAGAAAGCTTGACTGGGAAGAGCAGTGGAATTACTGCCTCGATCCGGAGACGGCGAAGGCAATCCGTGCTTCCCGTGCCCCGGAGGATGACCACTCCGACACCTGCTCGATGTGCGGCAAATTCTGCGCTGTCCGCTCCATCAACAAGGCACTCGCCGGGGAGATGATCGACATACTTTGACTGAAAGTGACATAGCAATTTCCTCTTGCCAGAGGTTGCTATGCCGCATATTCATATAAATTCTTTTGGAAACCAGCATAGAGCGAGGAGAAGATACCTTTGTTCTATGCTGGTTTTTATATGGTCAAAATGACGAACCGCTAAACCGGTTTGATTGCCGATAAAATTTAAAATTTGCCGAAAATGTCATAAATGCGCATGTAAAAGTTGAAAATGCGCATAATCAACCCCGAATCGTTAAATAAATAACGAAAAACTGCACAAAACTGCACAAATTCCACCGATTTTCGAAAACGTTTTCCGTAAAACATGCCGAAAAGCGGCCGAAAATGCACACACTATGTTCAAAAATAGAGTTGTGCAATTTTACCTGTTTGTTACAATGTAAACCGTCAAAGGAAGTAAACATGCAGCGAAATATGAAAAGATTTAAGTAAATCAAATCATAAGGCGTCGTTGCTTTATATGTTTTAACACAGGAGGAAACATTATTATGAAGAAGAGAATTTTATCAGGTGTTCTTGCCGGTACGATGATCGTATCGCTCGCAGCATGCTCAGCATCTCCGGATCCGGAGACAACAGCTGCTAAGTCTGATGCTGGTGCAGCCGCTGCTACCACTGCAGCCGCAGCAGATACGACAGCCGCAGCAGAGACAACTGCAGCAGCCGTTGATACCTCATCAGAGGATGCAAACACCCTTTCCGTATATGCATGGGATAAGAACTTCAACATCCCGGCACTCCAGGCAGCTGAAGCTGATTATAAGAAGAACGTAAACCCGGACTTCAAACTGAACATCATCGAGCAGTCCCAGTCCTCTGATGTTGAGAATGCGATCACACTCGCAGGCTCCGCCGGCGATTACAGCACACTCCCGGACATCGTTCTTTTCCAGGATCACTATTTCAAGAAGTATCAGCTCGATTATCCGGATGCCTTCGCAGATCTCAATGGCGTTGATGTCGACTGGTCCGATTTCGGAACTGAGAAGCTCGACTATTCAACCGTTGATGGTGTTCACTATGGCTTCCCGGTTGATAATGGTACCGTAATCTTCGCATACAGAACAGACCTTCTCGAGCAGGCCGGCTACACACTTGACGATGTAACAGGTATCACATGGGATCAGTTCGATGAGATCGGTAAGAAGGTATATGAGACAACCGGCAAGTATCTCCTTTCCATGGATGGTGACGGCAACGACCTTCCGTACATGATGCTCCAGGCAGAGGGCGTTTCCCAGTTCAAGGATGGTAAGCCATATATCGCAGATAACGAGACGATGGTCAAGATTATCGAAGTCATCAAGAAGCTTTCCGATGATAAGGTTCTCTACCTTGCAAATGACTGGTCCGATTACACCGATCAGACGATCGTAGGCGATATGGTTGCCGGTGTTATGAATGGTAACTGGATCATCCCGACCATCGAGCAGGTTAAGGAGAACTCCGGAAAGTGGGAGATCACTTCAATGCCTACATTAAGCGGCGAAGAGGGCTATGCTTCAAACGGTGGTTCTTCTCTTTACATCACATCCAACTGCAAGAATCTTGATCTTGCAAAGGATTTCCTTGCAAAGACCTTCGGCGCTGGTTCTACAGAGACCTATGATGCAGCGCTTAAGAATGGCGGTGTGATCACATGCTCTACCAAGGCTGGTCAGTCCTCCGTATATCAGGAAGGCGTAGAGTACTTCAACAATCAGCCGATCTATTCTAAGATCGTAGAGATGGGTACCCATGTAAAGGTTGTAGAGCAGAACGATTTCCACTATACATGCCGTCAGCAGGTTGCGACAGCCATCCAGAACATCATCGGCGGTGCTGATGTCGCTACAAGCCTTAAGGATGCCGAGGATCAGCTGAACTTCGCAATGGGCAACTAATTGCCACGCGTTTCTAAGCTAAAACAGTTTATACTGCTTCCGCTGAAGCTGTACATACTTATCCTACTTGTAAGAATCCGCGGAGCAAAAGCTCCGCGGATTTTTCATCGGAAGCGCTTGCCAGATGAAACCCCATGAGGCAGAAGCTTTCAGATAAGGAGTAAATAATAAACAGGATTTTCATCCGACTATACAGATGAAAGAAAGAATTTGGTTGAATTATGAATAAGAAAGAAAAAAGTGTTTTGTGGAAGCAGCATGCAGCCGGCTGGGTATTCCTGACACCGGCGACGATCCTTATTGCCTGGCTTAGCTTCTACCCGATGATCCAGGCGCTGTTTATGTCCTTTAAGACCGGCTCCAGTGCCCGTATGAAGTGGGCAAGCCCTTTCTTCTATAATTACGCAAGAATGTTTAAGGACAAGCTCTTCATCACATCGCTTAAAAATACGTTCCTGTACCTCATCGTCGAGGTACCGATCATGCTGATCCTTGCGATCCTGCTGGCGCAGATTCTAAACAACAAGGATCTCCGTTTCAAGGGACTGTTCCGTACGATGGTTTTCCTGCCGTGTGCAACCTCCCTTGTATCCTATTCCCTGATTTTTAAGTCACTTTTTGCGACACAGGGCCTGATCAACACAATTTTCGTAAACCTTGGTATCTTCAAGGAGAACTTCAACTTCCTCGGTACGCCGTGGACGGCAAAGCTCATCATTATCATCGCTCTCATCTGGCGGTGGACCGGTTATAACATGGTTTTCTATCTTGCAGGTCTTCAGAACATCGAGTATTCCGTTTATGAAGCAGCAAAGATCGATGGTGCAAATGGCTGGCAGACCTTCTGGGGAATTACCGTTCCGCTTCTTAAGCCCGTTATCGTCATGACCTTCATCATGTCGATTAATGGTACTCTGCAGCTGTTCGATGAATCCGTCAACTTAACAGGCGGCGGTCCGGCAAACAGCACGATCACGATGTCTCATTACATTTACAACAACTCATTTGGACAGGGCGTAGCAAACTTTGGTTATGCGTCCGCACTTTCGTTCATCGTATTTATCATGGTTGCGATCCTCGCTTGGATCAATATGAAGGTAGGTGATACCCGTGACTGAGACAACTGTAAAGGTAAAGCAGAACAAATCCGCCACACAGCGGAGATTAATCCCGAGCTATATTTTTCTTGTGATATGGAGCTTCATTTCTGTATTTCCGCTCTACTGGATGATTACAGCGGCGACAAATACCTCTGTCGAGGTTGCACGAGGCAAGATCATCTTCGGCACCTATGCCGCGAAGAATTTTCAGCATCTTCTTGCAGCCGAGCCGCTTTGGAGAAACCTTGCAAACTCCTTCAAGTACTCGATCGTACAGACGATTCTCTGTCTTCTCATCTGTTCTCTGGCCGGCTTCGGCTTCGAGCTCTACCATGATAAGGCAAAGGATAAGCTGTTCGGAATCCTTCTTCTCGCGATGATGGTGCCGCAGGTTGCGACGATGATCCCACTGTTTAAGATGATCTCTTCGATGCATCTTCTGAACACTGTTTGGGCCTTCATTCTGCCGTCCATCTCGACACCTTTTATGATCATGATGTTCCGTCAGAATTCGAGAAACTTCCCAATCGATATCATGGAAGCGGCAAGACTCGATGGCCTCAATGAATTCCAGATCTTCTACCGGATGTATATGCCGGTGATGCGTTCCACTTATGCAGCAGCAGCCGTCATTACCTTCATGAACGCCTGGAACTCCTACATGTGGCCGAAGGTCGTCATGAACACGGATACCTCTGCCCAGACGATGCCGATGCTGATTGCGAACCTCGCTGCGGGCTATACCGTAGACTACGGTATGCTGATGATGGGTGTTCTGTTCTGTTCCGTACCGACGATGATCATCTTCTTCATTCTGCAGAAGCAATTTGCAGAAGGTATTACGGGTGCGGTCAAGTAATTGAATACCGGACGGTGCAACTCACCGAGGAAGGTTATGAGAAAACGCAGTTTCGTGTGGGGCTGTTCCAGGGCCCGCCTCTCGGCTACAGCCCGCGTTGACCAGCGGACGCTAAGCTCCCAGCACGGTAAAGCGTGTCGTGGTCTCGGCTACCGCCTCGGTCGGTTCGCAGCATGTGTGCCACTGGCACACGCTCACCGCTAAGCGCCGGGACGCGGGAGTACCCTGAAACAGTCCCACACGAAGCTGCGTTTTTATGCAAATTTTGCCGTGTGAGTTGCACCTGTATTTTGAAATATTTAAAAATATTTGATCGGTTGAAGAAGAGGAATAAAAATGATTAATGAAAATAAATTTGATTTAAACATGTTGAAAGATCCGAAAATTTTCAAAGTGAATTGTCTCCCTGCGCACTCGGATCATGTTGTATACAGAACAGATGAAGAATTAAAAAGGGGAGAGAACAGCTTTCGGGAGTGTCTTGATGGAATCTGGAAATTTCATTATGCGAAGAATCTGAAGGAGACGATTCCGGGATTTGAAAAGCTGGAATATGATGTTTCGGATTGGGATGATATCCGGGTACCGGCGCATATTCAGATGGAAGGCTATGACAAGCCGGCTTATGTCAATACGCAGTATCCGTGGGATGGAAGAGAAGCCATCAAGCCTGGTGAGATTCCGGAGCATTTCAATCCGGTGGCAAGTTATGTCACATTCTTTAATGTGCCAGCACGTATGCAGGGTCAGCCGCTGTTTATCTGCTTCGAGGGCGTGGAATCAGGTTTTGCGCTATATCTCAATGGTCAGTTCGTCGGCTACAGTGAGGATAGTTTTACACCGTCTGCGTTTGAATTGACACCGTATCTTAGGGATGGTGAAAATAAGCTGGCTGTGCAGGTCTTCAAGTGGACGGCCGGCAGCTTCTTCGAGGACCAGGATTTCTATCGTTTCTCTGGTATCTTTCGTGATGTGTATCTTTATACAGAACCATCTGTACATGTGTCTGATGTGCGCATTAAGGCGATGCCGGATGCAGAGCTTACGGAAGCAGATTTTCGTGTCAGCATGCAGCTCACGAAAGCGGAAGGCTCCGTAGAATATGTGCTCATGAAGGATGGACAGCGTATTGTCGGCGGCAAGGTTCCCTGTGCATCTACTAGTCTCGAGATCAACGCTACAATTGATCATCCGATTCTTTGGAGTGCAGAAGCGCCTGAACTTTATGATCTCACGCTGCATGTTTATGATGATAATGATGTGCTTCAGGAGGTATTCCGGCAGCGTGTCGGCTTCCGCCGCTTCGAGATGAAGGACGGCATCATGACCATCAATGGAAAGCGCATCGTGTTCCATGGTGTCAACCGGCATGAATTTGGCTGCGATTCCGGAAGAGTGGTGACACGCGAGGAAGTACGGCAGGACATCATTACGATGAAACGGAACAATATTAACGCAGTCCGTACCTGCCATTATCCGGATGCATCCTACATCTATGAACTCTGCGATGAATATGGTCTTTACATGATCGCAGAGTCCAACATGGAAACACATGGAACCTGGGATATGATTGCCCGTGGGCAGAAGCCGATTTCTGAAGCACTGCCTGGTGACAGCGAGGAATATCTACCGCTCACACTGGATCGTCAGAATTCGAACTTCCAGCTTCACAAAAATCATCCGGCAATCCTCATCTGGTCGATCGGTAATGAATCCCTGGGCGGCAGTATGACGGTAAAGCTTGCCGATTTCTTCCGGGAGAAGGATGATTCCCGCCTTGTGCATTATGAGGGGACAGCACATGATCGCCGATTCCCGGACGCTACCGATATGGAGTCCGAGATGTATACGACCCCGCGGGACTGTGAGAAGTTCATCAAGGAAAATCCGGAGAAGCCTTTTATTCTTTGCGAATATCTCCACTCCATGGGCAACTCGACCGGCAATATGTTTAAGTACATTGACCTCGAGGAGCGGCTTCCGAAGTATCAGGGCGGCTTCATATGGGATTTTGTAGACCAGACCATCCGTACGACGAACCGCTATGGCGAGGAATACCAGGCCTACGGCGGTGACTGCGGCGAGCGTCCAACAGATTACGACTTCAGCGCAAACGGCATTTGTGATGCAGCACATCGCCCGTATGCGAAGATGCAGGAGGTAAAGTTCTGCTATCAGAACATCAAACTCCTTGTGTCTGATACCGATGTCCGGATCATCAATAAAAATCTGTTTATTAATGCCAATGCTTACATCTGCGACGTAAGGGTGGAGAAGGAAGGTCGTCTTGTAGCAGAGCATGCACTTGAAATTGACGTACCAGCTCTTTCGAAAAAGACCTATCCGCTTCCGGTCGAAAAGGAAACAGCGCCGGGAGAGTATGTGATTACCGTTTCACTGAAGCTTCGTGAGAAGACACTCTGGGCGGAGCAGGGCTATGAGATTGCCTTCGGGCAGGGCGTGTACAGCATCCCTGCTGAAGGCAGTTCGGCTCAGAATCTGGATGCTGACGTATTAAATCGCGTAGAAGCTGCCAGCGCAAAGAGGGTGAAATCCAGCCTGGTTGAAACAGAATATAATCCGGGACTGCGTAAGATGTCGGCATTGTCCGAGACAACTCTAGATACGGATGAGGGCAGACTGACCGTGACCTATGGTTCTGTCAATGTCGGCGTCCGCGGCGAACATTTCTTCGTGCGGTTATCGAACCTGAAGGGCGGCATCACTTCCTATATCTATGGAGGCAAGGAATACATCAAGGATATTCCGCGTCCGAACTTCTGGCGTGCACCGACGCAGAATGATATCGGGAACCAAATGGGCAAACGCTACGGCTTCTGGAAGCTCGCATCGCTGTATCAGACGACGCTACCGCTCGAAGGGCAGACGGATGAGGCACTTGGCCGTGAAATCATGTCCTATCCGGAGGTTGCTGTAGATGATCAACATGTGTATATCCGCTTTAAACATTGGCTGCCGCAGGTTCGCAGCTTCGTCGTGACGACTTACTGTGTGACAGCCGACGGTACCGTCACGGTCAGCATGGATTACAACCCGGATGGTGAGAAGCTTAGCCCGATGCCGGAGTTTTCCTTTATGATGAAGCTTTCGCCGGAGCTTTCGCACATGACCTACTATGGCAGAGGCCCGGAGGAAAATTATTGTGATCGAAATCTCGGCGCAAAGCTTGGGGTATATGAAACGGATGTAAAGGACAACGTGCAACCGTATATTGTGCCGCAGGAGACCGGCAACCGTACCGGCGTACGTTGGGCGAAGCTTACTGACCGTCGTGGACACGGACTTCTTTTCAAGGGCGTATCCGAAGATGGTATGCGGCATGAAGCAGATGTAGATCCGTATGCTTCAAAACCGGGCACGATGGAATTCTCTGCAATTCCTTACACGCCAGATCAGCTTGAAGAAGCGCAGCATCCATACGAACTGCCGCGCATCGAAAACACGGTTGTCCGCGTTAGCCTGAAGAAGATGGGCATCGGTGGTGACAACTCCTGGGGCGCCGTCACGCATGATGAATTCCTTCTGTCCGGTGACCACCCGCACCACTTCGTATTTTCATTCAGAGGTCTATAAAAACAGAAAGGGACTGTCGTACAGAGCAGGCGAGAGATTTCGCCTGCTCTGTGCGACAGTCCCTTTCGTCTGTGTAGCCAAGAAATTGCAAGATACAGGTGCCGACTTTACAAAACTATGATATAATGTTTACCGGCTTAAGTCGGTCCGGACGATTTGTAAAATATATGTAAAGAACAGGTACAATGTGGTGCCCGGATCCTTCACAAAGGAGAAAACGTATGTCTATCGGACTTCTGTCCAACATATTTACCCTTTTCGGCGGTCTCGGTATGTTCCTTTACGGCATGACAGTCATGAGCGACGGCATGCAAAAGGCAGCGGGCTCGAAAATGTCCGGCTTTATCGACATGGTGACAAAAAACCGCTTTATGGCGGTGCTTCTTGGCGCCGGTATCACTGCGCTGATCCAGTCTTCTTCAGCGACGACGGTTATGGTTGTCGGCTTCGTTAACGCCGGAGTCCTGAATCTTTCCCAGTCGGTTGGTATCATCATGGGTGCGAACATCGGTACGACGATCACAGCCTGGATGGTTTCTCTTACGCAGGTATCTAGCGATATGCTTGCGATTCTTAAGCCGGAATTTTTTGCACCGGTGTTGATTGGTTTCGGCGCTTTCCGAATGCTTCTTGGGAAGAAAGGTACGGATGATCTTGGTGGCACGATCTGTATGGGTGTCGGCCTGATCTTTATCGGCCTTCAGTTTATGGGGAAGGCAGTTGAGCCCTATGCTGATTCTCCGATGTTTGCAACGGCGTTCCTTTTATTCGGAAGAAATCCGGTTCTTGGTATCCTGGCTGGCGCCATCATCACTGGTATTATTCAGTCTTCGGCGGCTTCGGTTTCTATCCTTCAGACACTTGCGCTCGCAGGTGCAGTTCCTCGTGCTTCAGGCTTTTACATTACGCTTGGTCAGAACATCGGTACCTGCGTAACAGCGATGATTTCGTCGACAGGTACTTCAAGAACTGCGAAACGTGCCGCATGTATTCATTTGCTTTTCAATGTGACCGGCGCTGTGATTTTCGGCGTTGTCATTTTCGCCGCAAGTCTTTTTCAACCTGCATTTTTCAGCAGCAATCTGACGCCGGTTGAAATTTCTATTTTCCATACTATTTTCAATGTCAGCTGTACGTTGATTCTATTCCCGTTTGGAGATGCTTTGGTAAAGATGTCCGATATTCTCGTCCGAAAGGAAAAGGTACAGGATACCGGCATTTCGACGCAGGAGGAGCTTGCCGAGCATGAGGAGCAGCGTATGCTCCGGCATCTTGACGATCGTATGCTGGAGTCTCCGGCAATCGCAATTTCTGCGACGAGAACCGAGGTTGTCAATCTCGGACGTATCGTTTCTACGAATATTGCAGAGGCCTGTGAGTCGATGGCGAAGCCGGATGATGCCCGGATCCAGGAGGTTTACGGCCGCGAGAAGCTTATTGATCGGATGACACATCTTCTCACGAATTATCTGATTCGTATCAATCAGCTTTCTCTTTCAGATGCGCAGAAGCTGGATACCACGGTGATGATGAATATCATTACGGATGTCGAGAGAATCGGCGACTATGCTGAAAACATTTCTGAAAAAGCCGAGTATATGCGGAAAAACGGTATCACCTTCTCGGATGTTGGACAGAAGGATCTCCGAAAGATTTCTCTGAAAGCACAGGAGAGTATGAATACCGCACTAAATGCCTATGAGGATAATGACCTCGACCGGGCGATCCTCGCGGACCGGCTGGAGGATCAGGTCGATGAGATGGAGCGCAGCATGCGGAAGAGCCACATGGAGCGCCTCGCCAATGGCGAATGCAACACCTCCGCCGGCGTCGTTTTCCTCGATGTCATCAGCTACCTTGAAAGAGTCTCCGATCACGGCAACAATGTCGCCGGCTATGTCGTAGATCGCTATAATACTAAGAAAAAAACTTCTGCTTAACCCTTCATTCTTTACATTTCCTTTGATTCAGCGTAGAATTTCTATGTTTTATTCGGGATAAATAGCAGAGGGGGCTGTGATGGAGACGACCTGGAGGGACAAGCATACAGTGAAGCCGGAAAAGCACTATATGTCCGTGAAGTGGCATGAGCATATCGTGGACGGTGATGTCAAGGTGAAGGAAGCGACACTGAAGGAACGGACGATGGTGATCGGCCGGGTCGGCATCATGGATTTGGCGACCGGGACCAGCGCCTGGCGTGTGCTTGATAATATGAACCATGTCGGGAAGAAGCTTGGCGTGATTGTGACAGCCGATATTGGCCTTTTATCGATCAGCTTTACCTGTATGGAAGGATCCGAACAGTGCAGTCTGACACTTTCCCTGCCGACGACCGGGATCAATACAGAACGCCTCTATATGTTGAATCGGTTTCTTCGCGATTTTGACGATTGTGATGGGGATATGACACTCCAGGAGATCCATGACCGCCTGGATGATATCCAGCATAAGAAGGGCAATTATTCATCTCTGCAGGTTGGATTCGCATCTGGTCTCGCGTGCTGCGGGTTCACATTTTTACTGGGTGGTGGCCCGATCGAGATGTTCTGCGCCTTTTTAGGCGCCGGCTTCGGTAATTTTGTCCGCCGACTTCTCATTGACCGGCATATTTCATTGATTCCGAATACTGTCATCGGTGTTTCGGCTGCCTGCATTATTAATATTCTTGCTTACCGGCTTTTGGAGCTCTTCTTCGGTATTTCTCCTGAGCATGAAGCAGGCTATATCTGCGCGATGCTTTTTATCATTCCGGGATTTCCTCTGATCACAGGTGGTATCGACCTTGCAAAATCGCATATGCGGTCGGGACTGGAGCGGGGAAGCTATGCGATCATGATTATTACGGTTGCTACTTTGACAGGCTGGGTGGTAGCACAGACCTTTGGATTTCATCCGCAGGATTTTATCGAATACGATCTGCATCCTTCTATTCGGATCGTGCTCTGGCTTATTACCAGTTTTATGGGAGTCTTCGGTTTCTCGCAGATGTATGATTCTCCGATAAAGATGGCAGCGAGAGCAGGAGTGATCGGAGCGATTGCCAATACGCTCCGCCTTATTCTCGCAAATTATGCTGGTATTACGCCTTCCATAGCAGCGTTGATTGGCGCTTTTTCAGCCGGCCTCATGGCGGCTTATGGCGTCCGTAGATTTCATTATCCTCGTATCACGTTATCCGTTCCATCCATCGTTATCATGGTGCCGGGACTCTTTATGTATCGTGCAGTCTATAATTTCGGCATCGGAGAGATGAGTGTAGGAGCGGACTGGCTGATTCGGGCGATATTTCTCGTGATGGCTTTACCACTTGGCTTGATTTTTGCAAGGATTCTGACTGACCCGAGATACTTAAAATCAGTTTGACGATACCAGTGCTTTAGGATGAAAGCTGCATATGAGATTGTCGGAAACGGATTGATGCGCACTGATCTTTGATAAAGATATTGCGCTTTTATAAGGAGAGAATTTTGGCGAAAACAACCACCAAAAATATGACAGAGGGTAATATTCCTCGTCTGATCCTGGAATTTGCCCTGCCTCTTATGCTCGGGAATATCTTCCAGATGATGTATAACACCGTAGACTCTATCGTCGTCGGCAATTTCGTCGGGAAGGAAGCGCTCGCAGCCGTCGGTTCTACGACGATGATTACAAACATGGCCATCTTTTTCTTCAATGGCTTTTCTATCGGCGCAGGTGTGATCATTGGCCGGTATTTCGGCGCCGGCAATCACCGAAAGCTTCATGAAGCGATTGAGACGACCATGACGATGACCTTTATCTTTAGCATCGCGTTTACTTTTATTGGAATCTGGGCGGTTCCCTTCATGCTTCGGTTTATGGCGACACCGGACGACGTTTTCGAACCGGCTACGACATATCTTAATATTTATTTCGGCGGGATTTCCGGGCTTTTAGTCTATAATATGGGCTCCGGCATCCTCCGTGCGGTCGGAGATACGACGCGGCCACTCTATTTTCTGATTCTTACGAGTATACTGAACATTTTTGGAGATCTTCTTTTTGTGCTCGTATTTCATATGGGGATCGCCGGTGTGGCCTGGGCAACCATCATTTCGCAATTTATTTCAGCGATACTTACATTACTGCTTCTCCTGCGTACAGAAGATGTCTATAAGCTGACGCTTCATGATCTCCGGATCAACGGACCACTGCTATCTGATATCTTTGCCGTTGGCCTCCCCGCTGGCATTCAGTCCGTCATTACCGCATTTTCAAATGTTTTTGTCCAGTCCTATATCAATTTCTTTGGATCGACTGTCATGGCAGGATGGGCATGCTATAACAAGATCGATGCCTTCATCATGCTGCCGATGCAGAGCATGGCGATGGCTGCAACCACCTTCGTCAGTCAGAACATCGGGGCTAAAAAATACAAACGTGCCAATGACGGCGGCATGATCGCAGTTGGCCTGTGCCTTTTGATCGTTTTTGTCATCGCTGTTTTGATTTTTACATTCGCACCCTGGACAATGCGGCTGTTTACCCAGGATGAGGGCGTCATCGAATCCGGCGTGCGATTCTTAAGACTCAATGTCTTTTTCCTCCTTTGTAACACTGTAAACCACGTATTGGCCGGCAGCCTCCGCGGCCGCGGCGATTCTACCGGACCGATGGTCATCATGCTCCTCGGTTTCGTAGCCGTCCGCCAGACCTATCTCTTCATCATGACACGCTTCGTTGCAAACACCGCATCCATCGTAGGCTTCGGTTATCCAGTAGGCTGGACCGCCACCTGTATCATGGAGCTCCTATACTTCGAACTGAAATGGCGCCACCGTTCTGACGCATAATAATAGAATTAAGATTTTACAAAAGAAAAAGGTGATGTGAAACGTCCCACCCGATAGCATTCAAATGCCATCGAGCGGGACGTTTCACATCACCTTTTTGTAAAGTTCCCCGCGAAGCCGTAAGCGAAGCTTTACAAAAACTTTAAAGAAGCCATGAATGAGACTTTACATAAACTTTATATAGTGTATCGCGGACAAAGAGATAAGGAAATGTCCGAAGAATCGTTCATTCTATATGGAGGAGAGACGAATTATGAAAAAGAACATGACGAACGTTATCGCTATGGCACTTACAACTGCTATGGCATTCGCCGGTGTAACTGCATGTGGCAGTTCATCGACTACGACGACAGCTGCCGCTACTGAGGCTGCTACTACTGCTGCAGCGACGACAGCCGCTGCGGCAGATACCGCTGCTGACACAACTGCTGCTACAACTACAGCTGCTGCTGAACCGGCCGGAGATGTAAGTGGTGAGCTTCATGCCGCTGGTTCTTCTGCACTTCAGCCGCTCGCACAGGCTGCTGCGGATCTTTTCATGGACAAATACCCGGATGCAAACGTATTTGTAGATGGCGGCGGTTCCGGTACAGGCCTTAAGCAGGTCGCTGCAGATGCAATCGATATCGGTAACTCTGATGTCTATGCAGAGGAGAAGCTCGATGCCGATCAGGCAAAGGATCTCGTCGATCATCAGGTCTGCACGATCACGATGGCTCCGGTTGTTAACAAGGATCTCGGTGTTACGAACCTTACAACTGAGCAGCTGACAGATATCTTTACAGCAAAGACCACAAACTGGAAAGATGTCGGCGGTCCTGATGAGGAGATCCTCCTTGTAACAAGACCTGCAACCTCTGGTACGAGAGCCACTTTCAAGACATGGGCACTGAATGGCGCCGAAGAAGCTTCCAATGAGTCTCTTGAGACCGATGACTCTGGTACGCTTCTTCAGACCGTACAGGATAACAAGGGTGCTATTGGTTATGTAGCTCTTTCTTACCTTGTAAATAATGACGCTGTACAGGCCGTTTCTATCGATGGCGTAGAGCCTTCTCTTGAGAATACCTACAACGGTACCTACAAGGTATGGGCTTATGAGCATATGTACACGAAGGGCGATGGTTCTGACATCGCACAGGTCTTCATCAACTACATGATGGGCGATGAGTTTGCACCTGAAATCGAGAAGATGGGTTATGGCGTTTCTTCGAAGCTTAGCGCTGATGCTGCTGATAGCCACAAGAAGTAATGCACTTACATAAAAAATTGCTGGCGTTAAATAAAGTATAGTGCCCCGTTCGGGATAGGAAGAACTCCGGGGCTGGCAGCGGAGAAGCAGAGCGATGAAACCGCCCACTGCCAGCCTCGGGGTTTTTGCAAAGGAGATTTATGGATAAGTTCAGAAGGGAATACGGCGGACGTTCACTCGTTACGATCTGTGGTGCGTTTATCATCGTACTGACAGTCTCGATCGGCCTGTTCCTGTTTATAAAGGGATCGGGAACCTTTACCAAATATCATCATTCGGTTTTCGAGTTTCTGTTTTCGTCAGACTTTAATCCGATGGACGCTCCTGGACAGTATGGAGGAACCGTCGGCGCTGCGGTACCGATCGTCGGATCACTGCTGACCTGCGGTCTTGCGCTCCTGATTGCAACACCTTTCAGCATCGCCGCTGCTGTATTCATTACAGAGATTGCACCTGTTGCTGGTAAAAAGGTGTTTCAGCCGGCGATAGAGATATTCGTTGGTATTCCTTCTGTGGTTTATGGCTGGATTGGACTTTCTCTTCTGGTTCCGTGGATCAAAAATGCCTTTCACCTGAAGGCGGGCTTTTCCGTACTTGGCGCCGGTATCGTGCTGGCGATCATGATCTTCCCGACGATCACGACACTTTCAGCCGATGCGATTCGGAGTGTTCCGATGGATTATCGGAAAGCTGCTTATGGCCTCGGTTCTACGAGATGGCAGATGATCTGGCATGTTGTGCTGCCGGCTTCTTTATCAGGTATCCTTACCGGCATCATTATGGGTCTTTCGAGAGCATTTGGTGAAGCGCTGGCGGTAGCCATGGTTATCGGCAAGACGAGAGCGTTCCCGAAGAATATCTTTTCTCCCACCATCAATTTGACCGCTGCCATTGCGGCGGATATGACCGGTTCTACAGACGGTGGTGAGTTTAATCTCGCACTTTGGTCGATGGCATTACTTCTTTTCATCATTTCGATACTCTTTATCGTTCTGATCCATGTGATCGATGCAAAGAGCAAGAAGAAGCTTGCAGGATAAGGAGGTAATCATGGACGGAAACATTGTAAACCTGGGGACTTCCGAAACTGTGAAGGCGACCGTGGTCACGAAAAGGGAGGAAGGCATGAATGATGAAATGAGAAGGCGGATTCGAAACGCGAATCGTGTGGATCGTATCATGACAGGGATTCTGTATGGCGTGGGCGGATTCTTTCTGATCCTGCTCATTCTTCTCGCAGGATACATCATCATCAAAGGGATCCTCGATTTTCAGCCGGAATTTTTTTCGTTTTCGAGAAAGGGCATCGGGAATCAGCTTTTTAATACCGTATATCTCGTATTTTTGTCTCTGCTCATCAGTGTACCGCTTGGTATTGCCGCAGGCATATATATGGCTGAGTATTGCGGAAAAGACGATTGATAATCTTCAAGCAGAGGCGGAAAAGAAAAATGTGACAATGACACTGGAAGGAGATTCTGCTCCGATTTTTGGAATCCGGCGGCTGATGGAAAGCATCGCCTTTAATCTCATTGATAATGCAATCAAATATAATAAAGAAAACGGTACGGTAGATGTCAGCGTGAAAGATCTCGGAGATAAAATTCGTTTTAGTGTTGCTGATTCGGGCATCGGTATTCCAGAGGATGACATCCCACGTATCTTTGAACGATTTTATCGTGTTGATAAAAGTCATTCCCGCGAAATCGGCGGTACAGGACTGGGACTTTCTATTGTGAAGCATGCGGCAATCCTTCAACATGCTAAGATCGATGTCCAAAGTGTTCCGGAGCAAGGAACCATGTTCTCCATCACTTTTGATAAAGAAGAATGTAAAAAACAGGCCGAAGCACAGGATGAAACATTATAGAGCTTCATGTTTCACAACGCAGATGAGCTCCGGATGACGCAATTGGATCGGTTTCGGTCATCCGGAACTTTAACGCGTGCAATTATTTGACATGTTTCCGGCCGTGTGTTATCATCTTTTTAGCAAAGATGACACATCGAAAGGCAGGGCAGTCAGATGAAATTTGCAGAAAAGGTGCATGATCTCCGGAAAAAGAAGCATTATACGCAGGATGAGCTTGCGAAGCTCGTAGGCGTCAGTAAGAGAACACTTGCTGGCTATGAGGGCGGCAACCGGTATCCGAAGCAGAGAGAGGTTTACCGGAAGCTTGCGGATGTGCTGGATTGTGATGTCAACTATCTTCTTGCAGAGGATGAAGCATTTATCGCCGATGCAGCGGATCTGTACGGAACCAGAGGGAAGGAACAGGCAGAAGAAGCAGTCAATGTACTGTCCGGACTTTTTGCCGGTGGTGAGCTTTCTGATACGGACCGTGATGCCGTGATGCGTGCACTGCAGGAGGCGTATTGGAACTGCAAGGAAGATAATCGAAAATATACGCCATTCCATTTCAAGGATGACCTGAACGGGTGATGACATGACGGATTCAAAGGAAATCTATGACAGAGCAGAGAAGCTCTGCCGGCGTTTTGATACCCGGAATCCCGAAGAAATTGCGAAGAGCCTTGGCATCGTCATCTATGACAATCTGGAAACAGAAAAGCTTCTGGGCATGTATGTCGTCCGTTGGAAGCATCGTATGATTTTTGTAAGGCAGAATCTATCCCGTGATGCAAGACGTCTCGTCATCGCGCATGAGCTTGGACATGATCAGCAACATCGTGAGCTTGCAAGTGAAGGACTGCTGCAGGAGTTCACCCTGTTTAATATGAAAAACCGTACGGAGTATGAGGCCAATGCTTTTGCCGCGCACATCCTACTTCCTACGGAGGATGTACTGGCCTGCCTGGAGGACGGGTATGATGCTGTCCAGGCGGCTTCTGCACTTTCCGTAGATATTAATCTTTTGCTCATTAAGGTGATGGAGATGAATAAGATTGGCTTTCATCTTAGAGTTCCGGTGACACCGGACAGCTGTTTCCTTGCCCATGTGGCACCGACAGAAGAGTAGTATCGGAGCGAGAGATGAAGAGACCGGACGCGCATCTTGTGAGGATCGGTGTTTGCATCGTACTTTTCTTTGCAACGCTGGTTCTTTCTTTTTTTTATGTAAACAGAATACAGAGCCTGCATACAGATCCTGTTACCACTCACGTGTATCGCTATCATATCTCCATGATACCGAGTGGCTTTAACAGTACCTTCTGGGAGAGGGTTCTAGATGGGGCCCGGGCGGAAGCAGAGAAGCAGGATGCCTATGTTGAGCTTGCGGGGCAGGGCTTCTCAGATGATATGACAGAGACAGAGCTTCTCGACATGGCATACTACAGCTATACGGATGGCATCATCTTGTATCCGGAGGATTCCCCTGATGTTGAAACAGAAATCAACAAAATCGTCGAAAGTGGCATACCAGTCATCACAGTAGGTAAGGATAGCCAGGGATCGCACAGAAACGGCTTCGTGGGAGTCAACGACTATTTCCTCGGGCAGACCTATGGGAGGGAGCTCGAAAAACGCTTCAGTGGCAGGGGAAATCAGCTCGTCGCTGTTCTTTATCCGGGGAAAAATTTCAACGCAGAAAGCCGTTCCTGGTTTATGCAGGGACTGGTGCATACGGTTGAACGTGATAAGTTTTCCTTTGGAAACTACATCGTCCATGAAGAGGATGGTCTTTCCGATGCAGAGGATCTGATCACAGAGCTTCTGACCGGGGATGGAGATGCCAGGATGCCGGATATCATATTGTGCCTAAACAGTACGATTTCTGACAATGCCTGTAGTATCATTGCGGACCGTGGCCTCAGCGGTACGATCAGTGTGATCGGCTTCAACACCTCCGAGCAGATTCTTCAGGCGATACGGAGCGGGGATCTCTTATTTACTGTCGTGACAAATCCCGAAACGCTTGGGAAGCAGGCAGTCGGCGAAGTCTTACGATATCTTCAGTATCATGTTGTGAACTTTTCTACCAATGTTTCCCTGGAGGTACTCGATCAGGACAATATCGGACAACTTGAAGATGTATATAAAAGCGAGGAGGCGGACGATGAAAAAACTGCACTTCCCTGAGTTTAACCGTCTGTCACTCCGCAGCAAGCTTCTGTTTCCGGTGATGGGCGTCACACTTTTACTCCTTTTATTGAATCTTTTTATGTTTCTCGGGACCAATCATTCGATCCGTAATCTCGACAGTGTTTATGAATCTAGCATTCAGATTAATGCACTGGAGGAAGCAACGTTAGAAACTGAAAAGTATTTTACGGATTATATGAATACCCGGAGTGATGATGCCTTTCAGCATTTTCGGATTTCCATGGCCAACATGAAGGAAATGACAGATCAGATTCAAGCGGAGATTACCGGAAATCCGGCAAGTCTTTTAGACCGGGAGATTTTTTACCTATCTGCCTCCTATTATGCGATGGCTGAACGCAGTATTACGATGAAACAGCAGTACGACGGAGACTATCGTCAGTACTACCGGGAAGCGACGAATATCCATACCTATATCCTGAAAACACTGAGAAGACTGAATACCCTGCGCTTTCAGAAAAATTCCATCCGATATGAATCTGCGCTGGATTCTTTGCAGAAGCTTGAAACATATATACTGGTTGTCTTGATTTTGACCGCCGGCATGGAAGGCCTTCTTCTCTATGATTTTCTCAGTGCACTCGTCAAGCCGCTGCAGGTGCTTTCCATGAAAGCAAGAGAAATCGAAAGCGGAAACATGGATGTCGACATCCCGGAAACGACAGCCGGAGATGAAGTCGGTGTCCTTACCCGTGCGTTTGCAAGCATGATGAAGAGTGTCCGCGCCGGGATAGAAGAAATACGTAGCAGTGCAAAAAGAGAGCTTGCCTTGAAAGAGAAGGAGCTTATGACAGAAAATCTTCTTAAGGATGCAAAGTTACGGTATTATCAGGCACAAATCAGTCCGCATTTTCTTTTTAACACATTAAATGCCGGTCAGCAGCTTGCCATGATGGAAGGGGCGGAAAGAACCTATATTTTTATCAACAACACCGCTGAATTTTTCCGCGGTCAGCTGCATGGAGCCGGACAGGATTCGACCATCGGCCAGGAAATCGAGCTGATCGATCATTATATGTATATCATGAATGTCCGTTTCAGCGGAGAATATCACCTTGAGAAAAGGATCCAGGATAAGATGCTTTCGGTCCGCTTCCCCGGTATGATCCTGCAGCCGATTGTTGAAAATGCAATTCATTATGCCTTTCCTGAGGATGAAGATGAAGCGTCATCCGTAGAGCAGGAAAAAAAGATTACGATTACGGCTGTACCAGAAGGAAATGAATGCATCGTTTCTGTTCGTGATAATGGTGTAGGCATCAGCCCGGAAATCATACATGAGGTTATGACAGGACCAATCGAAACGGGCAAAAAAACAACACGACGGGAAAACAATGGTGTCGGACTTAAAAATGTACGCGAGAGACTCCGGATGTTTTATGAAAGGCCGGATGTTTTTGATATTCATAAAGCTGAAGACGGCGGTACGGAAGTAACCATCCGAATCCCATTAAGAGAGGAATAATATTATGTATAAAGTACTTGCTGCGGATGATGAGGGCATCGTACGGGAAGCGCTGCAGTTTATTTTTGAAAAGGATTTCGGTGACAGTTGTACCCTTTTTCTTGCGAAAAACGGTCGGCAGGCTATCGAGCTTTGTGAGCAGGAGCACCCGGATATCGTACTTCTCGATATTCAGATGCCCGGTATCAACGGGCTCACGGCACTTCGGGAAATACGAAAGAACAATCCGAAGGTGAAGGCGCTGATCCTCACGGCCTTTGATAATTTTGATTATGCAAAGGAGGCCATGGAGCTCGGCACCGCGGATTATCTCATGAAGCCTGTGGACAGGAAAAAGATCGATGAAGCGGTCACGAAGCTCATGCGGGAGATTGACGAAGAGAGAAAACGGCGGCAGGAGGATCTCAGTATTCGTGAAAAAATGGATGCCGTCGTTCCCATCATTGAGAGCGGCTTCGTACAGAGCCTGATCGTACAGGACGAATACGGCTATTCTGGAAGACAATATCGTACGCTTTTAGACATTAAGGAGGATTACGGTTTCATTATCGCACTCGAATGGGGCGATTCCGTGGACAATGCAGTCGGCGCTGATAATCCTGTCGGCGCCGGTGTTCGTGCAAGAAAATTTTCCGATAAGATGAAAGCCCTGATCCGTACATATTTCGGGGCCTACATGAGCGACATCATGGGCAATAAGCTTATCATCGTCGTGCCATCCGAAAAGGAGAGATTATCCTATGAAGAAAGGCTGCAAATGATCGAGCGGACCAGGTCCCTGGTGACCGCGCTCCGGGAAATGGCGGATGTCGCGTTCAAGGCAGGCATCGGATCCATACGGTCCTGGGATGATATGTTTGATTCTTACCAGGAAGCACTTCGGGCTGTACGCTTCGGTGTACGGCATGTGACACATATCGATGATCTCGTATCGCAGGCGGAGCCGGATCGGCAGAATGAAATTACGAAGAAGGCACTTCTCGATGATATCCGCCGTGGGCAGGAAATGGAAACGAAACGGGAGGCGGATGTCTATTTTGACCATGTGATGCGGCTTTATGGCAAAGATATTTCTGATGTGAAGCTGAAACTTCTTGAAGCAGTTCTTGAAGGAAGACAGCTTTTGATCTCCCAGGGAAAATCACTAGACCATGCTTATGGAGAGAATCTCATGCGCGGCGAAACGAAGGAAGCCCTGGCACTTGCCTTTGATAATGACTGCATGGATCTTGCAAGGGAAATCCGGGTGAGAACGCCGCGGACAGATACCGCGATTGGCCGGGCGAAAGAATATATCCAGCGGAACTTTATGAAAGATATTTCTCTTGATTCTGTCGCACAGGCAGTCAGCATCAGTCCTTACTATTTTTCAAAACTCTTTAAGGAGGAAACCGGTACGAATTTCTCGGATTATCTGACGGAGCTGCGGATTAATCGTGCGAAGCAGCTGCTGGACGAAGATCCCGACCGGAATATCAAGGAAATTTCGATTGAATCCGGCTATTCCAACCCGAACTATTTCTCCCGGATTTTCAAGAAATGGACAGGCAGTACACCGACAGAAAGAAGACAGGAGACACAGAGAAAATAGATCCGGACCAAGTCTCCCAGGTCAAGTGCCGGATGACATGAGGATGGATAGATGCAGGACCTTTTAGCACTATTTTTCAGCAAAAATGTGCTATCCTTTTCCGTCATGACAGAAATAAAAATATTTTATGTGTAGACATTCTTAAGAAAATACTATCCCCCTTCCCGTATACTACTTGGTAGAAATCGTGAAAGGGGGATTTTTCATGAATGCTGTTCTTCAGGCAATTGCCAATGGACTCATGATCGGTGGTTTCTACGCGCTCATGGGTATGGGGCAGAATGTCATTTTCGGTGTTATGAAAATCATTAATTTCTGTCACGGCGAGATGCTGATGGTCGGGATGTATCTGACCTTTACGCTTTGCCTTTTCTTAAGGATTGATCCATATATGGCAGTTCCGATCGTCGCGATCATCATGTTCCTTTTGGGCGCGCTGCTCCAGGAAACCCTGATCACGCCGTCCCTCGGTACGAAGTCCTTTACGAACCTTCTGTTCCTGACGGTTGGTCTCGGCACGCTTCTACAGAACCTCGCACTGGTTATTTTCGGATCCTCCTTCCGGACGATTGCAACCTCTTATTCGACAAATACAGTACATCTCGGGCCTGTCACAGTAGGTCTTCCGAAGCTCATCAGCTTCATCGTCAGCATGGTGATTACCGTGGTGCTGTTTGCATTTCTCAAATATACAAATACCGGCAAGGAGCTTCGTGCCGTTTCTCAAAACGCGGTGGGTGCCGAGGTTGTAGGCATTAACGTAAAGCATATTTACCGGCTTGCCTATGGCATCGGCTGTGCACTGGCCGGTATGGCTGGTGCGCTGCTCACACTGTTTTATGTACTTTCTCCGACAGCCGGCAGTTCTTTCTCGTTCCGTGCTCTCATCGTCGTAGTCGTCGGCGGACTCGGATCGATTCCCGGCGCCTTTTTCGCAGGCATTTTCCTCGGGCTTCTGGAAACACTGGTTTCGCTTCTCATCAGCCCGATGTATAAGGACCTGATTGTTTTCGTGACATTTATTATTATTCTTGTCGTACGGCAGAATATCATCGCAAGGAGGAAATGATCATGGAAAAACAGATTGACCTTCGTCCTGCGAAGAATTATTACAGAAATGTCGGCATCGCTGTCGCAATCTTCCTCCTGATCCTCGTGATCATTCCGCTTTTTCTCAAGGATTATCCGTACATCATGAACGTGTTCGTCCTGATTTTCTATATGACGACACTGAGTATGGCATGGAACCTTCTTGGTGGTATGACAGGACAAAACTCACTCGGACATGCAGCCTATATGGGACTCGGTGCGTATGCGTGCTGTCTACTCATGACGAAGACCAGCGTGAATCCCTGGATCTGCGGCCTGTTTGGAATGGTTGTCGTAGGCTTGGTTTCCGGTATCGTATTTTATCCATGCTTCATTTTGCGTGGTCCGTATTTCACGCTGGTATCGATTGCCTTTGGTGAAGCGATCCGGCAGTTTATTCTAAACTGGGATTTCGCCGGAAAAGCCATCGGTATTTCCCTTTCCTTCGGCGATGACAGCTGGGCTGAATTCCGTTTTATGTCAAAGGTACCATATTATTATGTCGGTCTCCTGATGCTGATCAGCATCTACCTTCTCATGAAGAAGATTGACCGTTCGAAGCTTGGCTTCGCGCTGAAGACCATCCGTGAGGATGAAGATACAGCAGCGGCTATCGGCATTAACCCGATCAAATACAAGGTGATCGCAGTTGTGATCTCTGCGATGATCGCTGGTATGGTCGGCTTCTTCTATGCAAGCTATAACCGCTACATTGACCCGGATCTGATGCTTCAGTCTTATTCGGTAGAATCGGTTCTTCCGGCTGTCGTAGGCGGTGCGGCTTATGTGGAAGGCCCGCTTGTCGGTGGCGGTATCATGATTGCCCTGTCTGAGTTCCTGAGAAATGAATTCGGTGCCATTCTCCCTGGTATCAATCTCATCATGTATGCGATCGTTCTCATTCTCATCATCCGTTTCCGCCCGTCCGGACTTCTCGGCTGGTATATGGGAAGCAATGCCAAGAAGACGATTGATGAGAAGATTTTCCATAAGCCTTCGATTGAAGCTCTGGAAGCCTATCAGATGGAAAAAGACCGGAGAAAGGATAAAAAGGTGTAAGCCATGGCAGAACAGCCTATCATTGAAGTACAGCATATCACAAAACGCTTCAGAGGTCTTACCGCCGTTAAGGACGTGTCCTTCGAAGTAGAAGCCGGTAAGATCACCGGTATGATCGGTCCGAATGGTGCTGGAAAGTCGACCACCTTCAATATGATCTGCGGCTATTATCCGCCAACTGAAGGAAAGATCTTTTATAAGGGGAAGGATATCACGAACAAGCCTGCGTACGAATATACGAAGATGGGCATCGCGAGAACCTTTCAGATTATGAAGCCCCTTAAGAATCTGTCGGTTCTTGATAATGTTATCTCGTCCTCTTACTATGGCACAAATCCGGCGCATAATCCCCGGGAGGCAAGAGAAAAAGCCCTGGAGGTTCTGAATTTCACAGGACTTTATGATAAACGGAATACGCTTTCGAAGGATATGGGTACGCCGGACCAGAAACGGCTTGAGATGGCGAGAGCTCTCGCAACCAATCCGGAGATGCTTTTCCTCGATGAAAATATGGCCGGTCTCAATCCGACCGAGACGGAGGAGGCCATCGAGCTGATCCGAAGGATCAATGACTCTGGCGTCACGATCTTTCTCATCGAGCATATCATGAAGGCAGTCGTCAGTCTCTGTGAGGAAGTCATCGTCCTCCACCACGGCGAAAAGATCGCAGAGGGCACACCGGATCAGGTGATGAATGATCCGTATGTCATGGAGGTTTATCTCGGGAAGAAAAAGGAGGCAGCGGAAAATGCTTAAGGTAGAAAACTTAACATCCGGCTATGGCTCCGTAAAAATTCTCTGGGATGTTTCCTTTACAATCGCGGATGGTGAGATCGTCGCCTTCCTTGGGTCTAATGGTGCCGGGAAAACGACGACGGTTCGTACAGTTACCGGCATGATCCGGGCGACCGGGGGCTCCGTCGAATATAATGGAGAAGAACTCACGAAGAAGGCATCCCGTTATGTTCTTGAAAAGGGTATCATCCAGGTGCCGGAGGGCAGGCAGCTTTTTACCGGTATGACGGTGCTTGAAAATCTCGAGATGGGTGCTTTTACGAAGGAACTGAAAGCAGACTTTAAGGATAATCTCGAGAAAGTGTATGGCTGGTTCCCGAAGCTGAAAGAAAGAGCGAAGCAGAGTGCCGGCACACTTTCCGGCGGCGAGCAGCAGATGGTAGCTGTGGCACGGGCTCTGGTCGGTGAGCCGAAGCTTCTGATTCTCGATGAGCCGTCGCTCGGCCTGGCACCGAATATCGTGGATGAGATTCTCAATGTAGCAAAGAATCTTTCGAAGGATGGCGTTTCTGTCATGCTCGTCGAACAGGATATCACAAAGGCACTTGAAGTGGCGGATAGAGGATACGTCATGGAAAACGGACGTATTACGATGAGTGGAACTGCAGCAGAGCTCGCGGCAAATGAACACGTGAAGAAGGCTTATCTCGGCATATGATCTTTTGATCACTTTAGCTCGTTTCGAATCGCTTTGATTTAGCGATACTTGTTCAGATATTTACATATTTTACATCGTTAATAAAGGAGCTATTGCTCCTAAAAATAAGATTTCATAAAAGGAGGAAAATATTATGAAATTGAGAAAACTCACGGCTGGTCTCTGCGTACTTGCGATGACCGGCTCCATCCTCGCAGGCTGCGGTTCTTCCGTACAGACATCGTCGGATACACAGGCTGCGGCTACGACAGCAGCGGCGGCACAGGCTTCGGCAGCTGAAACGACAGCAGCGGCGCAGGCTGCAGCAGGAAATGGACAGTCCGGTGAAGAGGCTGTCGATGCTGCGGCAAAGGCTGCAGGACTTACCGGCGAGCCGATCAAGATCGGCGCCATGTATGCACTTTCCGGCGACAAGGCTGCCATCGGTACGAACATCATGCGTGGTGTAGATTTCGCTGCAGAAGAGATCAACGCAAAGGGTGGCGTAAACGGACGTCCGATCGAGATCGTACGCGGTGATACCCAGGGCGATCCGAAGGTAGCACGTTCCGTAGCAGAGCGTCTCATCACCCAGGATAAGGTCAATGCCATCATGGGCTGCCATCAGTCCACACTTTCCGAGATCGTCGCAAAGGTTTGCGAGCAGTACAAGATCCCGATGATCACCGCTATTTCCACGGTTGACTCGATCTCTGCAGACAATCTCCAGTATTTCTTCCGTCTCTGCCCGCTGAACTCCGTATACGTAGAGGATATGATCAAGTATCTGAAGGATTCAAAGGAGCAGACCGGCGTTGATGTCAAGAATGTCTCCATCTTTGCTGATAACTCGAATATCGGCCAGGAGATCATCCGTTGCGTAAAGCTCTATGCACCGAAGTATGATATCAACATCGTGAAGGAAGTACAGTATTCTTCCGGCGCTGCTGACCTCACATCTGAGGTTCTGGCTCTTAAGGAAGCCAATGCTGACGCCGTGATCTGTGAGTCCTACATCGCAGATGCCATCCTCTTCACGAAGACCCTGAAGGAGCAGGATTATCATCCGCCAATCGTCATTGGTAAGGCGAATGGTTTCGCAGATCCTTCCTTCATCCCGGCAACAGAGGGACTTTCCAATGGTATCACGACCGTCGTTGAGTTCAACCCGGATCTCAAGAAGGGCGTTGATACAAACGCCGCATTCAAGAAGGAATTTGACGTTGATATGAATGGTCACTCCGCTGAGGCTTATACTGTAGTATGGCTCTTCAAGACTGCGTTTGAGCAGGCTGGTACAACCGATGGCGAAAAGGTTAAGGATGTTCTTGATACCATCGATATCAAGGGCTCTTTCCCGAATGGTCCGGACATCATCCTTCCGTATGATGAGATCAAGTTCGAGGATTATGAGTTCGACGGTGTACAGCATACCAATGATAACACCTCCGCATCTGTCGCTGTAGCACAGATTCAGGATGGCCAGTTTAAGACGGTATGGCCGTTTGATTTCACAGATTCGAAGATTCAGTATCCGGCTCCACTGCAGTAATTTAGTTCTTTTAGGAGCTGCCGCGCTTTTTGTGCGGCAGCTCTTTTTAGGTTGTGTAAATGAAACGAAAAATTGTATAATGCTTTGTGGAGCCGTATAAAGGAGGCATTATGCAGATTAAGTGTGATACACATACACATACTTTGTTTTCAAGGCATGCTTATTCGACGATTGGGGAGAATGTGCAGGCGGCAAGGGAGAAGGGACTGGAGCTTTTGGCTTCGACAGATCATTATAGTTCGATGCTTTTTCCGGATGCGCCGCCAGAGGAAATGCATAAGAATTTTCAGTATCTTACGACCTGCTATCATATCTGGCCGCGGGAATGGATGGGCGTGACGCTTCTAAGAGGTGCGGAGGCGGATATTGTGGATCTTAGCGGCAATCTCTACGGCTATGATATTCCTATAAGCCATATGATTGTCGGAGATCCTTATCGTGAAGGGGAGAGAAGTCTTCTCGACAGGATGTCCAGTGGCATGGATTATTTGATTGCCTCTGTTCACGGAAAGTATTTCACGATGGACGCCACAAGAGCACAAATGACAGATATGTATATTAAAGCACTTGATCATCCGAAGGTGTTGATTCTTGGACATATCGGGCGTTCTGGACTTGATATTGAGGTAGATCCGATCCTTGAAGCTGCTAAATCAAAAAACAAGTTGATTGAGCTTAATGAGCATTCTTTTTCTTTCGGCGAGGGGCTTGTCAAGCGTTGTCGGCATGTCGCAGAGCGATGTGCAGAGCTCGGAGTGAGTGTTTCCATCGCATCAGATGCACATATTGCTTGTGATATCGCTAATTTCCAAAAGATACCTGAAATGCTTACGGAGATTCATTTCCCGGAAGAACTGGTCGTCAGCAGGGATAAAGCACATTTTCTCGAAGCGATCCGGAAGTCAGGCGTTGCGAAAGACATTTCTGATTTCGAGACACTAAGTTGAAGTCATGCACAGCGATGGAGGATACGGTATGACGGGTGAGGATATCATCAAATATTATGGAAACGGACGGTTCGCGAGCTACTGCGGAATCAGTCTCAGCGAGGATGTGCATGATGGAAGTATCAGCGCGAAAGCTGAGGTACTACCGCAATATATGAATGGAAGCGGTCATGTGCATGGCGGCTTCATCTATACGCTTGCCGATGTGACCGGTGGCGCGAACTGTCGGAGATTCTGCGACCGAGTGACGACGCTCGACAGCGATTTCCATTTTCTTTCAAATTACGCGACGAGATTTCTATACGGAGAGGCCGCAGTTGTGCGCATTGGCGGGAAGGTGATCGTGCTTCGCGTGACGATCAAGGGGGATACAGGAGAGCCCTTCGCAGAAGGGCTCTTCACATACTATAAAGTCTGATCTATAAAACGCCTCAAGGAGAACATCTATGCTGAAGATTACCAGAAAATTCACGACGGATGAGAAGGCCAATGCTTACATCCGCGAATTCATCAACAATCGTATCATGGCACTGCTGATTCATGATATTGAGTGGGCGAGCGGTGATGACTATATGAAGGTGCAGGTGACGGACCCGGAATATCAGGAAAATATTCACTTTTATTTCCCGGATCACTATGGGAAAGAGGATGCAGCCGCAGCATTTCTGAACCTCCTGAAGGGGGTCAAAGGTCATAGCGAATATGTACCATCTCTCTATGAGGAATATGCGCTGCATGCTGCGATCCAGAGCTATATCCATATGAAGGAAACCGAGGGCGTGAGTCCTGCGGCGAAGATGCCGGAGAAGGAAAGACACTATGTCTTAGAGGTGCTTAAAAAGGAATATCTCGACGCTTCATCCGGCGTCATCGAAAAAGAGAATCCCACCGCTTCATCCCGTGACCTCGAAAAAGAAGAACCCATCGCTTCATCCCGCGACCTCGATGATATGGATCCGGAGTACAGACTCAATACGTTTGAAGATATGTTTGATTATGATGATTTTCTCACCTACGACCTTCGCTACGGGATGCTCGATCACATGACGGAAGAGGAACTAAATGCTGTGAACGGCTAGAAACCGTGCCTTTTCAGGGCCTTGATCGTGCTGCTAAATACTTTGGCTATGACGGTAAGTATCCTTCTTAATTTCTGGAATCCGCATCCTTTGCTTCCTTCTTCTGAGCTTATTATCAATTATTTGATATGCGGTCTTGGTGGTATACTTTTCGGTGTTTATACAGGATATATTAAACTAATGGCACTGGAGAACGGAAGACTTATAAGAATTATGTCAAGGACTGATTCCGAACTGCATATTCTGAATCGAAAGAGTTTTTTCGAAGATTATGCTTTTAGCAAGAATCAGGATCAGTTATGCGGTATTTTTATGATAGACGTCAATAGATTTAAACTTCTAAACGATACTTACGGGCATCAATTCGGAGACAAATGTCTTGAAATCATTGCAAAAGCACTGACTGATGCAGAAAAAAATATAATGTCGTTTTTTACCGATATGGAGGAGATGAATTTGTTGGAGCTATGAAGACTGGGAAACAGTCTGCAGCAAATGATAAGTTCAGCAAAACATCTGATGTATCAGCTTCTCAGACAATACAAAATAACATAACCGATCCAAGAGCAGTAATTTCTTCGATAGAGTCTCAACTGGAATCTACGCCGGTGTGGACCGATTCCAGAGAAAAGGTAACTCTGACTATAAGTGCGGGATATTCTCCAATAAGGCATAATGTAACAAACCCTTTGGAAGAATGCATCCATAATGCAGATATGGAGATGTATAACAATAAAGTGAAGATGCATATGCAAAGGTCATAAACCGGACCACTCTACATGTTCGTTGATACACGTAAATTGAGAAGTAGTTCCTTTGGCGGGGCGATGCGTTCATAGGAGACCGGGGATAGGGACAGGTGCTTCTGACCGAAGGTGTCTATGGAAAGGGATGCGTCTGATGTGAGCATTATCCAGCCATCGGGGATGGTGGTATCGGTGAGCGGGAAGCTCATGAATTGAAGGTCTGCCATGCAGCAGGTCATTACAGTACGGCCGACGCGATGGTTCTCTACGGACAAGGGATCTGTGAAGATGATCCGCTTCCCGTCATAGTGTTCCGGATGGTCGTAGCTGTCGAGAAAGAGCCAGATGTAGGCTTTCTTGTCAATTCTTATTTCTTTATCCTCGAGAGAATAAGGAAGGAAGAGATCGAAGGCTTTTTCATGGTAGCCCATCGGGTCTTGTCTAAGATAAGATGCCTTTGGATTAAGGGATCGAAAAAGGGTAGTGTATGGGCTTAATGCTTCCTTAGAAGGGCAATCCCGGAAGATTACCTGATTGGAATCCCGAACCATTTTTACGATGTACGGCTTTAGGTTTTCTACATAGAGGGGAAGGGTGTTCCAGAGAAAGAGCGTTGTGCTGTATACGACATTTAAGACATCTGGCAGATTCTCACGAAGGTTTTCTGTCATGGTGCTCATTTCGATATAGACACGATTAGGGTGATATTTCTCGATTACATGGAGACAGAACTCCCGGACTGATTCATTGCTGTCATAAAAGGCTACATAGGTGCGGAACTTTGAGAGAAGCGTAGTGTCGTATTCTACTTCGCCTTCTTCGAAGGAGAGAATCAGAGTGACGCCATCCTTATAGAAGAAATCATGGGTTACGGTGTCCTGAATGTAGGTGGTTTTTCCGGCATCGAGGAAGCCATAGATGAGTTGTGTGTTAATTTTGTCCATGAAAAATACCTGCTAAAGCGTGTTGAAAGATCCTGGCAACAGGAGGTCCATGAAGAACAACTGCTTACAAAAATAGAGAGATCGTGCCATATGTATGGTTATTCATCCCTTGGTGTGCTATGAATGGAAGCAATGAACAGAAACGGCAGAGCTTTGGGGCTCTGCCGTAAGGTGTTTTTTAAAGAGAGTAATCGCAAACCAGACGGCCGTCGATTTCGCCTCTTCTCAGGCGGTCAATGCCTTCAGTACGACATAGCCCGGCTTTGCCTTAGGATCCGGCTTCTCCACGATTCTAAGCGGCTGATGTGTTCCAGTAAATTCCCAACCTTTCATTGTTGTTCCTAAAAATATTTGATGAGGTAATTATAGCCTGCAGGGAGAAATCACACAAGGCTGGTTCCGAGCTTCTAGATGAGGAACGCCGAAAGAACGTGTCAGTTCACTCTTCAACTTTTTCGATAGCGGCAACCGGACAATTGTTTTGTGCTTCTTCGGCAGAAGATTCCTCTGTTGCTGGAACTTCAGAATCCATGGTTTCTGCGGCTCCATTGTCTGTGAGATGAAATACTGCGGGGCATGTTGCTGCGCAGAGGCCACAACCGATACAATTTTCATTTACAACATACTTCATAATCGATACCTCCCAATTCACGCAACAGAAACTAAGATGGTGGAGAAAACAAATTTTGGCAATGCTACACCATTTGAATGCGGCTAAATATTTATCCGAGAACAAGAAGCAGTGCCATCTTGAATTGGCCATCTGCCTTCACACTGTGCAGACCGCCTTTGGCGAAATGAAACTGCTCACCAGCTTTGATCGGATATTCTTTACCTTCATAACCGATGATACCATTGCCATCCAGGGCGAATACGATTGCTTCTCCCGGTGCTGCGTGTTCGGAAAGACCGGTTCCTTCATCAAATGACATAACGACGAACTTCATGTGATCATTGGACGCAATATCCATATTGACGATTTTGCCATCCTGATAAGGAACAAGCTCCTTCAGCTTAAATACTTCACCTGCTTTGATTACCTGATTCATTACAAACTCCTTTCCAAGTGGGATCTCCAGATAAATGATGTCGTCCGTGGCTTTTACACCGATATTATGGTTTGCTGGCTTCAGAATGATTTCGCCGGAGGCAATTGATGCTTCGTGGTTTGTATCGATATCTCGAAGAACAGCCTGTCCGGCAAGGTTATACTGAAGCACAGCGACCGGATAACTTTCCGCACTGATATCGGTGCCGCGTGCAAGAGAGAAGCACTGTACACCGGAGAGTATTTCGCCTGAAACTGTGCATCCCGGAATCACCGGATTCTCCTTTACAATAGAACATGTTCCTGGTTCTTTTTGCATCTCTTAGCCTCCTTTCCTGCTTGCATCTCTAATATAGACGCGAATGCTTCACGAATCTGTTGCAAATACAACATGTTTCACGCTCTGTATTTGTGTGATATACTACAAGACCGGATTACTTAAGGAAAAATATTTTGAGAGTAAAAGAATGCTTTTCGTAAATACAAAGGAGATAATCCTCATGGGTATGAGAGATACGATGAAGAAGTTCGCAAAATCGAATCCGGTGCTTACGATTGCCGGCCTTGCCGCAGTTATATCGATGTTTTTTGTCCCGCCGAATGCAGGATATGCATCTTATATCGACTGGCGTACGATCATGCTTCTTTGCTGCCAGCTTCTCATCGTCCAGGGACTGATGCATAGCGGGTTGTTTAAAGATATTTCAGAGAAGATCCTTAGCATTGTGCATGATACAAGAACACTCGCTGCCATACTCACTTTATTATGCTTTTTCGGTTCAATGCTGGTGACAAACGATGTTTCTCTCATTTCGTTTGTCCCACTGACGATCGTGATGTTAGCCGGAGGAGAAAAACAAATAGAAGGATCAGAAACAAATGCTGATGCCAGGAAGAAAGATAGAGGAAAGTACGAAGCAAAAAATAATGATAATCTCTTGATTCGGGTTCTTGTTCTTCAGACAATCGCAGCAAACCTTGGCAGCATGTTCACGCCATTTGGGAATCCACAGAATCTCTATCTCTTCAATCTTTCAGGAATATCAGGTATTGCGTTCCTTAAGCTGATGGCGCCATATACAGGGCTTTCTCTTCTCATGATTGTAGTTTCGTTCATGTTTGTGCCCAAAAGAGAGCTTAGGCTCGTGTCAGCCGGAGAACCATATGAACATAGCAGCAATGGCATGAATATGAAGCTGCTGGAGAGAATCATCAGCAGCCTTTTGATGATCCTTTGCATCATGGCAGTCTTTCATGTTGTGAATGTGACATTACTCCTCGTTTTATGTGTAGTAGTTTTCATGATTCTCGATCGGAATGTAATTCGTGACATGAATTATATTCTGCCGTTGACATTTATTGCTTTTTTCATATTGACTGGCAATATCAAAGCCTTTCCTGGATTTTCAGAGATGCTTTCTGAAATCATCACAGGCCATGAAATGCTTACAGGCGTTGTGGCCAGTCAGATCATCAGCAATGTTCCTGCGGCAATGCTCCTTTCATCCTTCACAAATCAATATCGTGCACTCATTATCGGTACTAATATCGGTGGCCTAGGAACTCTCATAGCCTCAATGGCTTCTCTGATTTCTTTTCAGTTTTATAATAAGACAAGGAATGCAAGGCCGGGCAGATACATCGGTGAGTTTACTGTCTGGAATATCATTTTCCTAGTGATATTGGTTCTTCTTGCAAAGATGATGGGAGAGTAGAGAAGGGCAACATTCTAAATTGATATTCGCCTGACTGGAAAAGGAGTGAAAAAAATATCCTATATTCGGAATGGTGATCTTGAGTCATATGGATATTTGATCAAAACAATAAACAATCTGGATGTTGTTGAAAAGCCCTACAGTGATCTTGCGTTACATTCGGGAATGACTAAAATCAAAGTGATTTTAATGTAATGCTTGCAATTACGTTCTATAAATGCTATTATTCTGATTACATTAAAAGCAGAAAAGGAGCAGGAATTACTATGCAGATATCCAGCCGTTTTACAATGGGTGTACATATATTGACATGTATGGCGGTGCTGAAGGACCAGATGCCGATGAACAGTGATACGATCGCTGCGAGTGTCGGAACGAATAGAGTGATCATCCGGAAGCTGTTTGGGCAGCTGAAGGAGGCGGGGCTCATTACTGCCCAGAGAGGGAACAATGGAGGCGTAGCACTTGCAAAGCCGGTTTCGGATATCAATCTTCTTGAGATCTATAAGGCAGTTGACAGCATCCCGGATAATACACTTTTCCATTTTCATGAAAATCCGAGCACGCTATGTCCGGTAGGCAGGAACATGCACCGGGTGATGGACGGGAGACTGGAAAAAGCACAGAAATCGCTGGAGGATACTTTAGAGGGAATGTCCCTTAGTGATGTCATTAACGATACAGAACACTGGATCGCTTTGCAAGAGAAGGAGGCATGATCTGAAATTATTATAGCTCTTCAGGCGTTTCGGCTGGAATAGATATGGCTCTCGGTTTCGTCCGTGATCAGTATGGTGAGGAAAAAGCCAAGATCATTGCAGAAAGGATGGAATACATCTGGAATAGCGATTCCAGTCTCGATCCATTTGCCGCGGACATGTAACAATGATTGGCATGGCGGAAAATGCCACGCTGAGATGACGATGTATCGCCATTCAATTCGGTAAAAATGCGGATAGTTTTTGATATCAATTTTCGATACGCAAAAATGGCTTAAAATCGTCGCTCGAGGACCGTATCAAAAACTTATGCGTATTTGATATAGCAGGCGGACATGGTGTGGAATTCTTTCATGAAAATATAGAACATGAATTACTTTTCTATAGAAAATGCCGATATGATTATTATCGAAAAGAATCATCAGGTTTAATGGCTTATGAAAGGAGGTCATCATCTATGTCCATGAATGTGACCAATTATCGCTATCTTTTAGAAGCCACCTTTGGTAAATCAAAAGAGACTTCTTTTTCCACAAATAAAAATTCCTCAAAGTCCAATGAAGAACAAATGAGAACTGCCGGTATCGATACAAACAGCGGACAATATAAAGCTGTAGAAAAAAATGATATGGCAGAAATTCTCCGCGCAGAACAGGAAATGTCCCCGGATGAACGGCTGGCTTATGAAATGATGGGTACTCGTGCACTAATCGTAAAGAATAGGATGAAGCAATATGATTCTAATGGCAACAGACTTAATGCTTATGGCGTAGCCGGTATGGATATGACCGGAAAGAATATTCTTGACGAACATAAAGTAATTAACATATCCGAAGAATATCGGCAGATGATGTTCGATTCAACAAAAAGGGAATATATTCGGGACGATGGCGCAGCAAAGGGACCCACAAAACGCACCGAAATATATACGGCTTATCAAAAAAGCGAAAAATTAGAAAATCGTCTGAAAGGGAGTTGGACCCTTCAGCAGTATGAGAACCTATATCGCCGAGAATTTTATAATGCAGTGAAACGCGCAAACCCAAACTGGAAAATTGGAGAGCCTTTTGATCCAGGCATTCTGGACAGCGTTACACGGGAAAGCGCCGAGGCAAATACAGGAGTAGTGCAGGGGGAATACGGAGAGAAATTAGTCAAGAAATCCCTGGATGTAAAAGCCTAATAATAGAAGAACGGTACTAGAAAGTAATAGAAATTTTATTTTCAAAGCGAACCTGTTCTTGTATAATATCAGTGAAGGTTTCATGTGCCATCATTCAGAGAGGAGGTACATCATGGCAACAAGTACTTTTGAAAGAAAAATTGAGATTACCAGTCCGGATGCCCTCAAAAAACTGGTTGAGGTTATGACATCAGAACCATCCGGCGAACCAATTTCAGAGCATCCATTTGGCTCAGCCGAAAGAGAGAGGAGTAAAGACTTATTAAAACAGTGGTTGTCCCGCTCGAAGCACTAATGGATAATTTCGAGGACAAGGTTCTAACAGAACTTCTGTCCTCTTTTTCTTGTGCAAAAGATGCAGATATAGAGAGCTTTTTACATAACAAAGCCGTGAATTTTGAAAAGCTTTCAAAATCGAGAACTTATCTTATCATGGATGAAGACGACCTTACCGAAGGGAAAGAGCATCCTGCCATATATGGTTATGTAGCACTTGCCTTAAAAATATTATCAGTTCCCGATAATGCTTCAAACAGACTCCGGAAGGAATTGGATGGATTGAGTGCGAAGATACATGGACAACAGATTAGCGATTTTCCATGTTATCTGATTGGTCAGTTATCAAAGAATTCCGCAATTGAAAACAATCCCATATCGGGAAAAGATCTTCTTAATGTGGCATTTGATGTTATTGCATCAGCTGTGGAGGCTGTCGGAGGCAGATATATCATGATAGAATGTCATGATGAAGAAAAACTTTTAAAATTTTATCATGACAATTTATTTCAAGAAATCGATCGGATTCCTGATGAAGGCACTCCGATGGTTCAGATGATCAAGAAATTTACAGTTTAATTGATAGATGTTTTACAAACAGGGTCTTCTCCGTTTTGGGAAAGGGCCTGTTTTTTATCCGAAACTCTGTGA
>Ga0256406_1001518_pt1 | contig 36917 bp, 31 predicted proteins | sample RumenRJG_03DNA_FD_185986 | JGI IMG/M metagenome (GOLD analysis project Ga0256406, IMG submission 185986) | Bovine rumen microbial communities from Lethbridge, Alberta, Canada - RJG_03 | ecosystem: Host-associated > Mammals > Digestive system > Stomach > Rumen | place: Canada: Alberta | collected...
GGTATATGCGGTTTTGAAGGTACGATGAGTACCTACACGGCCCAGTGGCGAAGCTGGTTATCGCGCCGCCCTGTCACGGCGGAGGTCATGGGTTCAAGTCCCATTTGGGTCGCTTCTTCTCAGTATTTCAAGGGATCTTAGCTCAGCTGGGAGAGCATCTGCCTTACAAGCAGGGGGTCACAGGTTCGAGCCCTGTAGGTCCCATTCCCGGCAATGACGTACTGTCTGTCGCGGTGCGCCGATGTGGCTCAATTGGCAGAGCAGCTGATTTGTAATCAGCAGGTTAACGGTTCGAGTCCGCTCATCGGCTTTGGGCTTTACGGCCCTTCAAATGAATATGGATGGATTCCCGAGTGGCCAAAGGGGACAGACTGTAAATCTGCTGGCGATGCCTTCGAAGGTTCGAATCCTTCTCCATCCATTTCATTCCTGACGCGGGGTGGAGCAGTCTGGAAGCTCGTCGGGCTCATAACCCGAAGGTCACAGGTTCAAATCCTGTCCCCGCTACTCGTCAGTTCGCTGACAATGCCCAGTTAGCTCAGTTGGTAGAGCAGAGGACTGAAAATCCTCGTGTCTCTGGTTCGATTCCGGAACTGGGCAGAAAGTTCCCGAAAAGCGGTCTATTGCTTTTCGGGTTTTTTCATGCTCTCAGATTCGCACTTTTTGCAATATTGGACATGGCAAATATTTTGCGGCTATGGTATACTAATCATACCAGTATATATAACCTGCTGATCGCACAACTGGATGGAATGGTGACCAGTTGTGGATTCGTTTGAAGGGTGCAATATAAATATAAGGAGAAGGGATGGCTATGAGGGAATCAAAAAGGGGTTTCAGGGGAATCAGATTGCTCCTCGCGATGGCGGTACTTTGTATCGGCATCTTTGCGGCTGTGCCGGTTTTCGCCGCGCATTCTACTGTCTACAACGGCGTCAATTACGCACGTGTCTACGATTATTCGTATTATACGAAGGTTCATCCGAGCCTTTCGGGAAAGTCTGACCGCACGGTCCTTTCCTACTTTGTCAATACGGGCATGAACCGCGGAGAGCAGGCGATCAGCAGCTTCAATCCGAAGTCTTACCGGCGGGGGCTGCAGAGTCTCCGTATCCGGTACGGAACAAATTATCGCAAGTACTATCAACATTTTATGTCAACCGGATACAAAAGTGCGTGGTATCGCAGCCGTGCAAACGGCATTAACCGTATCACCAAACCGGTGACGACCTATAAGGGCTTCAATTACGCACGGGTATACGACTTCAATTATTACATGAGCAAGTACCCGTCTCTCAATAAGAAATACTGGGATAATGATGTTGCGGCTCTTGAGTATTTCGTGAAACAGGGTCTGGGCAAGAAGCAGCAGGCGAGCAGGTCGTTCTATGTCGAGTCCTACAGGCTCGCAAACGCAGCGATCCGCGCTACCTACGGAACAGACTATCCTGACATCGCACGCTATTACTGCCAGCATCCGTCCAGATACGGCGGCGCAGTCGGTGTCCGCACGCTCCGGAATCCGATCACGAAGTACAAGGGCATCGAGCTGAAGAACGTATTCGACTATAAGTACTACACGACGCACAATTCGGATGTTTATAAGTTCAGTCCGTCAAGAGCGAACGACGACGCGGCCGCAATTATTCATTTCGCGACAATCGGCATCTTTCAGGGCAAAGTCGCGAAGGCAGGCGTGAGTTCAAGCTCAAGCGCGTACAAGCAGGCGAAGACCCGTCTTAGCGGTGTGGTGCCGAACGCGGGCTCTTCCGAGTATGTCAAGGCAAATAAGTACAGCAGTAATACGAAGTATCTGATCCTCGTCAACCGCGGAAAACATCAGGTCTACATCTTCTCGGGCAAGAAGGGAAGCTGGACGAAGATCAAGACGTTCGCCTGCTGCGTCGGCGCGCCTGCAACCCCGACGGTTACGGGTGTGTTCCAGGTGCAGGACAAGGGTCCGTATTTCCTGACCGGCTCAAGAAAGAACCGCAGATGCTGGTACTGGACTCGGATTCACCTGAACTATCTGTTCCACTCTGTGATCTATGACAACAGTTCCTCGCCGAGGCATATCGTCGATGGTACGATGGGACGTTCTGTCTCCCACGGCTGCATCCGTCTGGCGGTTTCCAACGCCAAATGGATCTACGACAAGATGCCGAGAGGAACCAAGATCGTGATCTACAACTGACCGGAGAGACCTAAGTCAGCCGGGAGGCGGATTCTTTGAATCCGCCTCCCGGCTTCTGCATGCTTTGTCCGATTCGTACGGACAGGAGATGGTCGGAAGCACGCTGTCAGAGAGGAGACTTCCCGAAGGGACGAGGGAAAGCATGATGAAAGCTTCTTATGTTCTCAGCACCGCAGTGACGATCAAGATAAACGATGCGGAATATGATCAGATCCAGATCATGGAGAAAGCCGGAAGAGAAACGGAGAAGGAACAAAAAACAGACGCCGGGGAAATACATCCCCGGCGTCTGTTTTCGATTCTGTCTGATAACAAGATCAAAGATCGATACGGAAGTCGTCGGAACCTTCGCCGTTGATGACGTAGTACGCGACGTGATTTTCCGGCTGCAGATAAACCTCGATGGTGTTGACCTCAGCGTCCTTATGAGTATCTCTGTATACGTTCAGAGCCTGCTCGACGACAGCTTTCGCGGAATACTGCTTTCCGTTGTATTCGACTGTGACGGTCGCGACGGGAGCCGCCGGCTTCTTCGGCTCTGCTGCCTTTTTGACCTCGGCCTTCACCGGCTCGGCTGCTTTCTTCGGCTCCGCCTTGTGCGCAGCTGTCTTTTTGGCCGGAACGGCAGCCTTCTTCGGCTCCTCTGTCTTCACCGCTTCAACCGGCTTCTTCGGCTCCGCCTTCACTTCTGTGGCTGCCTTACGTGTCGTTTTCTTAACTGGTGTCATAATTCCCTCCTGATCTCATGAAATCGTAGAGCGGTTGCTGCTGCATGCCATACCATGATGTTCTCTTTATACTACGCGCACATTATAAGATGAAAACGAAGACCTGTCAATTTTCACAAAAATTTTCCACGTAATTCCGACAAATCGCAGAAAGGATAAAAGCTTTTTGATGGAATATGACCGAATTGAGCAGACGATTTCCTTTTTGATTGAAAGAATCTCACAACAGCCGTATGCATTTTCCGCGATTGAAACCGATGGGCGGCTGCTTTACAATAAGAAGGACTGCAGGGATGGATGCCTGCAGATGGCGCCGGAGACAGGCGGAGAAGCGCGACGTGAAGCGCGGCAGACAACATGGACATGATCTGACAGGAGAAAAGTATGGAACGAATGGATAAGATCTTTGTTGTGGGGCACAAGAATCCGGACACGGACTCAATCTGCTCAGCGATCTCGCTCACCTATCTGAAGAACGCGTCGTCGGGTTCGGACCGTTACAAGGCATGCAGAGCCGGACAGATCAATGAAGAGACAGAGTTTGTACTGAAATACTGGAAATGTGATCCTCCCAGCTATCTGCCGAATGTCGGAACTCAGGTGCACGATATGGACATCGATGATTCCGAAGGCGCGCCGGACGATATTACCATCCGGATTGCATGGGAATACATGAAGGAGAGCGAAACGGTCACGCTTCCGATCATGTCGGAGGACGGAAAACTCGAAGGCATTCTTACCGTGGATGACATCGCCAAGTACTATATCGATGCCTACACGAAGACGATTATGTCCGAAGCGAAGACGAAATACTACGATATTGCCGAGACGATCAACGGAAACGTGGTAGTCGGAAATGAGCACGGCATTTTCTGCAAGGGAAAGGTCGTGGTCTGCGCAGCCAGTCCGGAGCATCTGGGGCATTATATTGAGCAGGACGATCTTGTCATCACCAGCGACCGTGAGGACACGCAGAGGCAGGCCATCGAGCTGGGGGCGAGCTGTCTCGTCGTCACGCTGATGGAGGAGGTATCGCCGGAGATCCGGCAGCTGGCGGAGGAGCACTCCTGCGTCGTGATCTGCACCACCTTCGACACCTATACGGTTGCGCGCCTGATCAATCAGAGCATACCGGCCCGCTATCTGATGAAGAAGAAGGATATCATCGCTTTCAAGCAGGATGATTTCGTCGATGATATCCGTGAGATAATGGGAAAATACAGATACCGCGATTTTCCCGTCTCGGATTACAACGGACGGTATGTGGGCATGATCTCCCGGCGGAGCCTCATCAATGTGAAGAAAAAGCGACTGATTCTTGTCGATCATACGGAACGATCTCAGGCTGTGGACAACCTCGATGAAGCGGAGATCCTCGAGATTGTGGATCATCACCGGATCGGCACCGTTGAAACGCTGCAGCCCGTCTATTTCCGAGGCGAGCCGGTGGGATGCACCTGCACGATTCTCTATTCGATGTATCATGAGCAGGGAGTGGAGATTCCTCCCTACATCGCCGGACTGATGTGCTCCGCCATCGTATCGGATACGCTGCTCTTCCGTTCGCCGACCTGTACGCCGCGGGATGAGCGCGCGGCCCGTGATCTCGCTGAGATCGCCGGTATCGACCTCGAAGCTTATGCGAAGGAGATGTTTCGGGCGGGCAGCAACCTGAAGGGCAAGTCGCCGGAAGAAATTCTGCATCAGGATTACAAGAAGTTCATTTTCGGAGAGACGGTCTTCGGAGTCGGACAGATCAGCTCGATGGACGAGGAGGAACTGAAGGAGATCGCGGGTACGCTCAGACCGTATCTGGCGGAGGAGTGCGGAAAGGGCGGCACGCAGATGATCTTCTTCATGCTGACGGATATTCTCACGGAGGATACGACTCTGCTCTGCTACGGAAAGGGAAGCGACGGTCTTGTCCGCGACTCTTTCGGAGCGGAGGTGACAGACGGAACCTGTCTTCTCCCGAAGGTTGTTTCACGTAAGAAGCAGCTGATACCAGCCTTTATGAATACGCTTCAGAATGCCTGAGGCAGGGGGATTCGTCCGGCTGTGAACCAGCGGGCCGTACGTTTTCGGGTGAACCCAGGCGCTTCGGATATTGAATGAAAACGGAAGAATCGAAAGAAATGATTCGGATCTTTTCCTTACAAGACTGAAAATGAAAATTGAATTAAATAATAGACAGGCTATTCTATCCGTGATTCTGCACGAAAACCCGAATCGTCTTTCACAAATGTTTACAAAATATTAAAAACAAGTTAAGATGAGGCAAAGTCCACAGCGGGACGGTGCAGGGGATCACCGTTTCCGATGGATGCTCTTTGTCCATATCGGCTCTTTGAAAGGAGTCCGGCTGAACGGGAGGAGCGCGCCGGGCAAAGCCGGCCGGACGCGCGGATGTCCGGAGTCTTTACGGAATGGGGATGCCGTGAGACGCCGCTCCAAAAATCTGATGATAAGGGGAACGAGGCAAATTCATGGAACAGTATATCGTCAAAGGCGGTATTCCGCTGGTTGGAGAAGTAGAGATTACCGGTGCGAAAAACGCAGCGCTTCCGATTCTGTCCGCAGCCATCATGTCGGATGAGACGGTGACTCTGGAAAACCTTCCGGATGTCAATGATATCAACGTTCTTCTGGAGGCCATCGGCAAGATTGGCGCGCATGTGGAGCGCGTCAGCCGTCACTCCGTTCGGATCAACGGTTCGACGATCCGGAACTGCAGCGTGGATTACGAAAGTATCAAGAAGATCCGCGCCTCTTACTATCTGCTGGGTGCGCTTCTTGGAAAATACAACGAGGCGGAGGTTCCTCTTCCCGGCGGGTGCAATATCGGCAGCCGCCCCATTGATCAGCATCTGAAAGGTTTCCGCGCGATCGGCGCGGACGTGCGCATCTCCCACGGCACCATCATCGCGCGGTGCGAATCCATGCATGGCGCGCATATCTTTCTGGACGTCGTGTCGGTCGGCGCAACCATCAACATCATGATGGCCGCCTCGCGGGCTCACGGGCGGACGATCATCGAGAATGCGGCCAAGGAGCCCCATGTGGTAGATGCGGCCAATTTCCTTAACAGTATGGGCGCGGACATCAAGGGCGCCGGCACCGATGTGATCCGCATCAACGGAGTGGAGAAGTTCCACGGATGCACCTACAGCATTGTGCCGGACATGATTGAGGCGGGTACTTATATGTTTGCCGCAGCGATCACCAAAGGCGATGTCGTCGTCAAGAACGTGATTCCGAAGCATATGGAAGCCATCACGGCGAAGCTCAGCGAGATCGGCTGTGAGGTGGAGGAAGGAGACGACTCCATCCGTGTTGTCGCGTCACGCAGACTGCGCCGCACACATGTGAAGACACTGCCGTATCCGGGTTATCCGACGGACATGCAGCCGCAGATCGGTGCGGTACTGGCGCTGGCGGAGGGAACCTCGATCGTTACCGAGAGCATTTTTGAGAACCGGTTCAAGTATGTGGACGAACTGGCCCGTATGGGTGCCAACATCAAGGTGGAGGGAAATACCGCCATCATCGACGGCGTTCCGCAACTGACCGGCGCAAGGGTTGCGTCGCCGGATCTCCGTGCGGGCGCGGCGCTGGTGATCGCCGGACTCGCCGCGGAAGGCTTCACCATTATAGATGACATTGTGTATATTCAGCGCGGTTATGAGGATTTCGACGGAAAGCTCCGCTCGCTGGGAGCGGAAATCCGCAAGGTCGATTCCGAGCAGGAGATCAGAAAATTCGAGCTCAGCGTGGGCTGAGAGAAATCATGAACGATTCCATTATGAAACGGTGCACGCTCTGTGCGAGAGCGTGCCGGACCGACCGGACGAAACGAGCAGGCCGGTGCGGCGGGACGGATCAGGTTCTCGCCGCCCGGGCTGCTCTTCATATGTGGGAGGAACCCTGCATCTCGGGGAAAGAGGGCAGCGGAACCGTTTTCTTTGTCGGATGTCCGCTGGGCTGCGTCTTCTGCCAGAACCGTTCGATTGCACTGGGGCGTCACACAGGCGCGGACGGCTGGCGTATTCTGACTCCCGCCGAACTGGCCGGCGTCTTTCTTTCACTGGAGGCAAAGCGGGCCAACAACATCAATCTCGTGACGCCGACCCATTTTGTTCCGCAGATCATAGAGGCAGTGCGAATTGCCCGCTCGGAGGGGCTTTCGATTCCGGTTGTCTACAATACGGGCAGCTACGAGACGCCGGAAACCATCCGTGCTCTCCGTGATACGGTAGATATTTTCCTGCCGGATCTGAAGTTTCAGGATCCGGCCGTCGCGGCCCGCTATGCGGACGCGCCGGATTATTTTGAAGTGGCGGTGAGAGCCATCGATGAGATGGTGGCGATCGCGGGACGTGAGGAAGCCTCCTTTGACGAACGGGGAATGATGACCAGGGGCGTCATAGTGCGGCATATGATTCTGCCCGGTCATACGAAGGATTCGATGAGGATTCTCAGGACACTGCACGAGCGGTACGGGGACAGAATCTGGATCAGCATCCTGAACCAGTACACGCCGATGCCGGGGATCGAATCAGTCTGTCCGGAGCTGAACCGGAAAGTAACAAGGCGGGAATATGACCGGGTGCTGGATTTTGCGATCCGAATCGGGATACGGAACGCCTATATGCAGGAAGGTCCCACAGCGTCGGAAAGCTTTATTCCCTCTTTCCGGGGCGAGGGACTCACAGAAGGTGAAGGAGGAATGCGGAATGGCTGATTATATCATTCGCGGAACCGCGGCCCATGATTTCGTCAGGGCCTTTGCGGTGACATCGAGGGACGTAACGGAAGAAGCAAGGAAACGACATAATCTGAGCCCGGTGGCCGCGGCGGCGCTTGGACGGACGATGGCCGCGGCGCTGATGATGGGCGCTGACATGAAGAACGACAGTGATCTGCTGACCCTTCAGTTTGTCTGCGACGGTCCGATCGGCGGCATTACGGTCACCTCCAACGCGAAAGGAGAGGTGAAGGGCTTTGTCGGCAACCCGTCTGTCATGCTGCCGCCGAAGAAGGACGGCCATTTTGACGTGGGCGGAGCTGTCGGCCACGGTATGCTGCATGTGCTGAAGGATATTGGTCTGAAGGAGCCGTACTCCGGCGAGGTCGATATTCAGACGGGCGAGATCGCGCAGGATCTGACCTACTACTTTGCGGTCAGCGAGCAGGTTCCCTCCGTCGTGGCGCTGGGCGTTCTGATGGACCGCCGGGACGGTTCGGTGGCTCAGGCCGGAGGCTATATTATCCAGCTGATGCCGGACTGTCCGGAGGAGATTGTGTCCGCGCTGGAGAAAGCCTGTGTGCAGGCGGATTCCGTCACGGATATGCTTCGCAGCGGCTGTACGCCGGAAGATATGCTGGAACGGATTCTCGGCGGGATGGATTTCCGGAAGATGAAGCAGATGCCGGCTGCATTTCACTGCAACTGTTCGAGAGAACGGGTAACGAAGGCCCTGGTGGCGATGGGGGATAAGGAACTGCGGTCGCTGATTGACGAGGGAAAGCCGGTGACACTGAACTGTCATTTCTGCAACACGGATTACACCTTCAGCGTCGATGAGCTGAAGACGATCCTCGTATCGGCCGAACGCTACAGATCCTGAGCTTTGTATCTTTACGGTCTCCGTGAGGATGTGCTATCGTTCTTATCGTCAACAAACTTCATATGCTTACTCTTATTCAGAACGGTGGAGACAAAGAGGGTCTTTGAAGCCGTGACAACCTCCCTTGACGGGAAGGTGCCCACCTCGAGCGAGAGATCGAACAATAAGGGATGACGCTTATTCCGGTCCGCTCACGCGGGCCGTTTCGTTTGTACGGGGAATATGCCGGTTGCATGTTCTATAATGCGCACGTACGGAAAAACGGGTGACATCGATAAGGGGAAGCAGCACACAGGAATCAGGAAAGGGTACAAAGATGGGAGAGAAACGACTGTTTACTTCTGAGTCGGTCACGGAAGGCCATCCGGACAAGGTCTGCGACGCGATTTCTGACGCGATTCTCGACGCCTGCATGGCGGAGGATCCGATGAGCCGTGTCGCCTGCGAGACAGCGGTCTGCACGGGCTTCGCGCTGATCACGGGCGAGATTACGACAAAGGCGCATGTGGATTATCAGGCCATCGCCCGCAAAACAATCAATGAGATCGGCTACAACGACGCGGCGACGGGCTTCGACGGCAACACCTGCGCGGTGCTGGTGGCGATTGACCAGCAGTCCCCGGATATCGCGATGGGCGTCGACAACGCGCTGGAAACCAAGGCAGACCTCAAAGCACTCGAGAAGAACATGAGCGACGAGGAGATCGGCGCCATCGGCGCCGGCGACCAGGGCATGATGTTCGGCTACGCGACGAATGAGACGCCGGAATACATGCCGTATCCGATCGCGCTCGCCCACAAGCTGGCGAAGCGGCTTACTGATGTGAGAAAGGACGGCACACTGCCGTATCTTCGTCCGGACGGAAAGTCCCAGGTTTCTGTCGAGTACGATGAGAACGGAAAACCCTCCCGCCTTGAGGCGGTGGTGATCTCCACCCAGCACGATCCGGATGTTACGCAGGAGCAGATCCACAAGGATATCCGGAAATATGTCTTCGACGCGGTGCTTCCGAAGGAGCTGGTGGACGACAGGACGAAGTTCTTCGTCAATCCGACCGGCCGCTTCGTGATCGGCGGACCTCACGGCGACGCGGGTCTGACCGGACGCAAGATCATCGTCGACACATATGGCGGATACGCCCGTCACGGCGGCGGCGCATTCTCCGGCAAGGACTGCACGAAGGTGGACCGCTCCGCAGCTTACGCGGCGCGCTACGTCGCGAAGAACATCGTGGCGGCCGGACTTGCCGATCAGGCCGAGATCCAGCTGTCCTACGCGATCGGCGTCGCTGAACCGACATCTGTGATGATCGATACCTGCGGAACGGGCCGTCTCTCCGACGAAAAGCTGACGGAGATCATCCGGAAGGAATTTGATCTGCGTCCGGCCGGCATCATCAAGATGCTGGATCTGCGCCGTCCGATCTACAGACAGACCGCCGCGTACGGCCATTTCGGAAGAACCGATGTGGATCTTCCGTGGGAGAAACTGGATAAGGTTGATGACCTGAAGAAATATCTGTGATACAATGAACAAGGCCGCCTGCAGGAAGTCCTGCGGGCGGTTATTTTTTCAGGAGGCTATGATGCGCGGACAGAAAGAGACGAAGCTGCAGACGAGGATCACGGTATCCTTTCTTTCCATTATCATCCTGCCGGTGCTTTTGATGAGCATCATGTTCATAAGCCTTGTGATGTTTCAGGCCGACGCGATTCAGGAGAAATACGGGGTCGATATTTCACATCTGAGGGGATTCAACCGCTCGATGATCGTGAGCGTGATGGTCTGCCTGTTCATTGTGCTTGTGATCACGGCGATGGTGCTCTCGCTCTGGCTGTCCCGCGGCATCAATGCGCCGATTCAGGCGCTGACCCGCGCAGTCCGGAATATCCGCGACGGCAATCTTGATTTCGAGCTGAAGCCGGTGGGCAATGTGACGGAGATCCGGGAACTGTTCAGTGCCTTCGAGGAGATGCGTATGAAACTCCGGGAGGCCAACGAGGAGAAGATCGAGTTTGACCGGCAGAACCGGGAACTGATCAGCAACATTTCTCATGATCTGCGGACGCCGATTACGGCCGTGAAGGGATATTGTGAAGGCATTCTCGACGGTGTGGCGGATACGCCGGAGAAGCGGGACCGCTACATCCGCACGATTTACAGCAAAGCCATCGATATGGACCGACTGATCAACGAGCTCTCCTTTTACGCGAAGATCACGACCAACCGGATTCCGTATACCTTCGAGCGGGTGAACGTCCGGTCCTTCTTTGATGATGCGGCGGAGGAAATCCGTGACGATCTCGTCGCCAAGGGCATTTCCTTCACATATGAAAACCAGGTCGGTCCGGAAGTGAAGATGATCGCGGATATCAAGCAGATCCAGCGTGTGCTCAACAATCTGATCAGCAATTCCGTGAAATACAGCGACAAGCCGGAGCCGCGGATCCGGCTGCATGTGGAGATGGCCGGAGACGAGATCCGCGCGGCTCTGTCGGATAACGGAAAAGGGATCGCGGCGAAGGATCTCCCCAACGTCTTCGACCGTTTCTACCGTGCGGACTCCTCCAGACATTCCGCCAAAGGCGGAAGCGGGATCGGACTGTCCATCGTGAAGAAGATCATTGAAGACCATAACGGCCGCGTCTGGGTGACGAGCCGGGAGGGGGAGGGGACGACGATGTACTTCGCATTGCGCAGATATGAGCAGAAGGAGACGCCCTGAGAAAGGAGAATGAATGAGCAGAATTCTGATTGTGGAGGACGAGGAGTCTATCGCCGCACTGGAGAAGGATTATCTGGAGCTGAGCGATTTTGAGGTGGATATCGAGACGGACGGGGAAAAAGGACTGCAGAGGGCGCTTAAGGATTCCTATGATCTCTATATTCTGGATCTGATGCTGCCGGGCGTGGACGGCTTCGAGATCTGCCGTCAGATCCGAGAAAAGAAAAATGTCCCGATCCTGATGGTTTCCGCGAAGAGGGATGACATCGACAAGATCCGCGGTCTGGGACTGGGAGCGGACGATTATATCACAAAACCGTTTTCGCCCAATGAGCTGGTGGCCCGGGTCAAGGCGCATATGGCCCGCTATGACCGACTGATCGGAACCGGCGTGCCGAAGAACGACGTGATTCAGATCCGCGGGCTGAAGATCGACAAGACGGCGCGCCGCGTCTGGGTCAACGGGCGGGAGACCCAGTTCACGACGAAGGAGTTTGATCTGCTGACGTTTCTGGCGGAGCATCCGGACCATGTCTATAAGAAAGAGGAGCTGTTCCGGGCGGTCTGGAATATGGAATCTGTGGGCGATATCGCGACCGTCACGGTGCATATCAAGAAAATCCGTGAAAAAATTGAGTTCGATACGTCGAATCCCCAGTACATCGAGACGATCTGGGGCGTAGGATACCGGTTCAAGATGTGAGGGAGAGAAGAAAGAGGAGCCTGACAGAATGAAAACGGGTGACGGGATCGGATCTGGAGGGCAAACAGCCGGGTGCGCCGATGGGGCGCGCCCGGCTGTTTGTTGTGAATCCGTTACTGCAGCACGGAAGCTGCCGCGGAGATGAGATCACCTGAGGAGAGCGAGGTGTTTTCACCGAGCAGCGTGTAGGATACGCTGCCGGAGACAAAGGAGACACTGCTGAACGTGGTCGTGTATTTTTTGCTGCTGCCGTAGGAGATGCAGAAGAACGGATCATTTTTCTCGCGTTCCGCTTCCTCGGCGGTGGGCCGGCTGTCCGCCGGCAGGAACAGATAGCGTACCTTCGCGTAATAGAAGGTACCGTTTTCCGTCTCTTTTTTCGCCTGATACATTTCCTCTGACGGCGCTGTTCCCTTCGGGTCTGTGCTCAGCTCCAGTTCCTCACCCTTGCTGTTCCGGTAGGTGACGTCGATCCCGGTCCGTTTGTTCACACGCTGGGACGCGCTGTCATCGGTATCGGCCAGAGAGACCATGCGGATGCCTTCGAAACGATAGCCGCCGGAGAGCTGCTCAGGAGCCTTGACGGCATAGCCGGCACGGTTCTCCGCTTTTTTCAGGTCCGTGTAGGCACGATAATCGTATCCGGAATGGCTGCTCGCGATCGTTCCGGTGAGCACGCCTCCGGCGTAGACGCCTGCGGCCAGCATCATGCAGGCGGCGGCAACCACAATCAGTTTCGGTATTCTCTTCATAGAATAAGCTCCTTTCCGGACCGGACTGATCTTTTCAGCGGCCAGCGCATCCTCAATCCGGCTCTTAAGAGCGGGAGAGGGAGCCAGCGGATCCGCTGTCCGGTGCATTTCCTCCGAGATCAGATGATCCATCCATTCTGTCTTATCGTTACGCATGCTGAGGCACCTTCCTTTCTTTTCCTTCGTGCGGCTCTTCATCGGGAGCCAGCATCGATTTCAGTTCTTTACGGCCTTTGTACAGCCTTGATTTCACTGTGCCCTCCAGACAGCCGCAGATCCGGGCGATCTCATGAACGGACAGTCCGTTGTAGTAGTAGAGCACCATCACGTCCCTGCGCCTGGGGTCCAGTTGCATCAGGGCGTTCTCAAGGTCAAGACGCTGCGCCGTGCCGGGCAGCGGATCCAGAGGATTGCCGCTTTCCGGGTCCGCGTCGGCCAGTTCCGTCACGTCATCGCTGGCGGTTTCCCGGACGCCTCTGGCGTATTTTCTGTGAGCCAGATTGGTCATGATCCGATAAAGCCAGGTCCGGACCTTTGACGGATCGCGAAGCTCTCCGATATGCTGTACGGCTGTGATGAAGGTATCCTGGGTGATGTCTTCCGCGTCATACCGGCTGCCCGTCATCAGATAGGCGCTCCGGAAGAGCATCAGATGGTATTCCTGGTACAGCTTCTCGAACAGATCCCTGTCCGCCTTCATTCCTTCAACATCATTCACCACCGGTTTCTTCCTTTCTTCTTTATTGATGCATCTGCCTATAAGAGCCGCGGGCGGGACGGATGGTTCATTTCCGTCTCCATTTTATGATTCCGGGATTCTGCCGGAAAGACGGGCAGATGCGATTTTTTGTTCTCCCGGTTCGATCTTCCCCTGAAAATGGACATCCGGCGCTCTTTTGTTGTATGATAAGCTGTCAGGTCGGAATGGACATGCATGTAAAGGAGGGAACGGTTGGCGGGAACCGGATTCAGGTCAGTGATCGGCCACAGCGGTGTGGTGACGCATCTTCAGCGGGCGATCGCCTCGGACCGGGTGAGTCAGGCTTATCTGATCGCAGGAGAAGCCGGATCAGGAAAACGGACCGTCGCGGAGGCGTTTACGCTGACTCTGATGTGCGCGAAGCCGGAGGAGGGACCGGACGCCTGCGGACAATGCCCGAGCTGCAGAAAAATTCTGGATCACAACCACCCGGATGTGATCACCGTCACGCATGAAAAGCCCGGCGTGATCACGGTCGATGAAATCCGGACGCAGGTGGTAAATACGGCGGATATCCTTCCCTATGAGGGAGGACGGAAGATCTACCTCATTCCGGACGCCGAGAAGATGAATCCGCAGGCACAGAACGCTTTGCTGAAGACGATCGAGGAACCGCCGTCCTACGCGGTTTTTCTTCTTCTGACAGCTGCGCAGGAGGCTATGCTCCCGACAATTCTATCCCGCTGCGTGAAGCTGACGCTGCTTCCGGTGGAGGACCGTCTCGTCTCGGAGTATCTGGAGCGGGAGCTCCGTCTTCCGGATTATGAGGCGCGGGTGATCACGGCTTTTGCTCAGGGAAATATCGGGAAAGCCCGTGAAGAGGCAACGGACGCGGCCGCATCCGAGCGCCGGACCGAAGTGCTGACATTGCTGAAGAATCTGTATCAGATGGACGCAGCCGCTCTCTGCGATGCGGTAAAAAGCCTGAAAGAGGAGAAGGATGATTTGCCGGACGTATTCGACATCATGCTGCTCTACTTCCGCGACCTGTTTCTGTATCAGGCAACCGGAGACGACAGCCGTCTGGTGTTCCGCGGAGAGAACGATACCATCCGGGAGGCGGCAGGACGCGTGTTCCCCGGAGCCCTGTATGCCGTGTTTGACGCGCTGGATGAAGCCCGCGTGCGGATCCGGGGAAACGTGAACGCGGAAGCGACACTGGAAAATCTGCTGTTTGTCCTTCAGGATGCGCTGAAGGGCGATTTGAAATAAAGGAGGCCCTATGCCTGTTATTATTGGTGTGAAATTCAGAAATCTCGGCAAGGTCTATTACTTTGATCCGCTGGATTACAGCATCCGTTACCACGATCATGTCATCGTGGAAACGGCGCGCGGGATCGAGTACGGGACGGTGGTGCTGAGCCCGACGGAGATCGCCGAGGATAAGGTCACGCTGCCGCTGAAGCCGGTGATCCGGATGGCAACGGAGGACGACGACGAACGCGAGCGGACGAACCGTGAAAAGGAGAAGGAGGCCTACCAGATCTGCAAGAAGAAGATCGCGGAGCATGGTCTCGAGATGAAACTGATCGAAGCGGAATATACCTTCGACAACAGCAAGGTTCTCTTTTACTTCACGGCTGACGGCCGGATCGATTTCCGTGATCTTGTGAAGGATCTGGCCAGCATTTTCCGGACAAGAATCGAGCTCCGTCAGATCGGGGTGAGGGATGAGACAAAGCTGCTGGGCGGCATCGGGAGCTGCGGACGTCCGCTCTGCTGCCATACATGGCTGACCGACTTTGCCCCGGTTTCCATCAAGATGGCGAAGGACCAGAATCTTTCGCTGAATCCGACGAAGATCTCGGGGATCTGCGGCCGGCTGATGTGCTGTCTCAAGAACGAAGCGGACACATATGCTTATCTTAACAAGGGAATGCCGGGCAAGGGAGATTACGTGACGACGCCGGACGGCCTTCACGGAGACGTGCAGTCGGTGAATATTCTCCGCCAGAGCGTGAAGGTCGTCGTGGATCTGGGCAACGACGAGAAGGAGCTCCGGGAATTTGATGTGAAGGATATCACCTTCATCCCGAAGTCAAAGAGGCCGAGAAACGCGCAGCCGGGCGCGCCGAAGGAGAGAGGGAAGAGCGAAGGCAGGAAGGCGGAGGCAAAACCGCTCCGCGGCCGCCGGAACGACGGAACTGACAGGAAGACAGATGAGGCCGCGCCGCTGAAGGAGGATACGAGACGGCGCCGCCGTCCGGTCCGGCCGGAGGAAGGGACGCCAGAGATCCGGACGGACGCTGCGGACGGCGGCGCGCGCCCGGAGGGCTGCGCCGCGGATCCGGCGGAGTCCGCGATACAGGATCCGGAGCACAGGAAGCGCAGAAGGAGGCGCCGCCGCAAAGGACCGAAGCCCGAAGGCGCCGTCCAGGAAGCCGCAGGATATACAGAGAATACGGCAGGCCGCCCGGCGGAAACGGCCGCCCGGAGTCAGGAAGAGGCGCCGCGGAAGGCAGCGGCGCAGAGCGCGGAAGGCGCGGTGAAGAAGCCGGAAGCGGCTGTTCCGGTACAGCCGGAACCGAATGACAGCCATGCCGGGTAAGACGGGAGAACTGCGGCTGGACGATCTTGAAAACGGTTTTCGGATCTGGCAGGATCCCTCCATGTTCTGCTTCGGTGTGGACGCCGTCCTGCTGGCCCACTATCCGGCGCTCAAAGACGGAGACCGGATCGTGGATCTGGGAACCGGATTCGCGCCGATCCCTCTGATCCTGCTGGCGGAGGCCCGGAAGAGGAAGCTGAGGGTGACGATCACGGGACTTGAGCTGCAGGAGAGGGCCGCCGAGATCGCACGCCGGTCAGTCCGGGACAACGGGACGGATGATTCGATCTCCATTGTCAACGGCGACATCCGGACCGCCGGGGAACGGCTGGGTGCCGGATGCGCCACGCTGGTTGTGTCGAACCCGCCGTATATGGCTGCGGCGGACGGTCTGATCGGGACGAATCCGGCGAAGGCGCTGGCGAGGACGGAACTGCGCTGTACGCTGCATGACGTCGTCTCACAGGCGGCGCGCCTTCTTGTGCCGGGCGGCCGGTTTGCGATGATCCACAGGCCCTTCCGACTGCCGGAGATTTTCCGGGAGCTGCAGGCGTCGGGACTGGAGCCGAAGCGGCTCCGCTTCGTTCATCCCCGTGCGGACGCAGAGCCGGCCATGGTGCTTCTGGAGGCGTCTCGCGGCGGCCGGCCGCATCTCAAGGTCGGCCCGCCGCTGGTGATCTATGCTCAGGATCATACGTATACGGAGGAATTGCTGAGGATCTATGGCAGGGACACTTTATCTGGTCGGAACGCCGATCGGAAACCTTGAGGATATCAGCATGCGGGCTGTCCGCGTGCTGAAAGAGGCGGACCTTATCGCCGCGGAAGATACGCGAACGTCGCGGCGTCTGCTGGACGCCTATGAGATCACGACGCCGCTCACAAGCTACCATAAATTCAACGAGGAAGAGAAGGGAAATGCACTTGTCGGCCGTCTCCTGTCAGGGGAGTCGGTCGCGCTGATCACCGATGCCGGCATGCCGGCGATCTCGGATCCGGGAGAGATTCTCGTGAGAAAATGCCGGGACAGCCATATTCCGGTGACAGCCGTGCCGGGTCCCAGCGCGTGTGTGACGGCGCTGGCGCTCTCCGGGGCGGACACGAGACGCTTTGTCTTCGAGGGCTTTCTGCCTCAGGAAACAAAAGAGAAGAAGGAAGCGCTGGCCCGTCTGAAGGGTGAGACCAGGACCATTATCCTCTACGAGGCGCCGCATCGGCTTCGGAAAACGCTTTCAGAGCTGAAGGATGCGCTGGGGGAGGACCGCTCCGTCGCGCTCGCCAGAGAGTTGACGAAAAAGTTCGAGGAGGTTGAGCGGATGGCGCTTTCAGAGGCCTGCCTCCGCTTCGGGACGTCGGATCCGCGCGGTGAGTATGTGCTCGTGATCGACGGGAAGAGTCCGGAGCAGGCGGCCAGAGAAAGAGCTGCGGCTTGGGAGTCGCTGACGATCCCGGAGCATGTGGCGCACTATGAGGCACAGGGACTTTCGCGCAAGGACGCGATGAAGGCGGCCGCAAAGGACCGGAGCGTAACGAAGCGGGACATCTACGCGGCGATGCTGGAGAACGATGACCGGACCGCTCATATATGAGATCAGGATGAACACAGGGGACCGGCTCCGACAGCCGATCCCCTTCCTTTTCTCTGCTGATGCCGGTCTTGGTCTTATTCCTCCGCCATCCCTCTGAGCACCAGATAGTGCTCAATGGCTTTGACGCAGCCGTCCACGCCGAGTGACGCGCTGTTGAGAAGCAGGTCCATCCCTTCGGAGGTGCCCCAGCGCTTGTCGGTATAGAACTGATAGTAGGCGCGGCGGGTTTTATCCGCCCGCTTGATGATCTTTTCAGCCGCGGACGAGTCGTGAATATCCTCGATCCGCATGATCCGTTCGATCCGGTACGGCTTCGGCGCATAGATGAAGAGACTGACCAGGTTCGGCTCGTTCCGCAGGATGTCATTGGCGCAGCGGCCGACAAAAACGGACGATCCTTTGGCGGCCTCCTCGCGGATAATTTCCGCCTGCAGCATGTAGAGACGTTCCGAGATCGTCCCGGTCTCGACTCCGTACGGAGAATACGGCTCGAAGAAGGGATTGGCCAGCCGTTCGTCCGAGTCATGCAGCGCGTTCTCATCGAGTTCGTGCTTTTTTGCGATCATGCTGATCAGGTTCTTGTCGTATACGTTGATATTCAGATCCCTGCCGAGTTTTTCCGCCACGGCGTGTCCGCCGCTTCCGTATTCCCGTCCGATGCAGATCTGCACTTTTTTCGTGAGCCTCATGTCATAAGCCCCCTTTCTGAGCTTCTGTCCGGCGGCGCGTCAGCGCCGCCGCTCCGGTATGATGCCGGCTCGCCGACATATTCTGCTTCTGTCTGTATTGTACCATAATTTACAGAAAAACGCCCGAAGAAAACCGTATATTGTGCAAAATTTACGGACTGGAAACAGGCGTGTTTTTACTCCGTGTGCGCGCGGATCTCCTCGAGGAATGCATTGCCAGACCGGAGAGTCCGGATCAGTCCGATCCCTTCTATGGCGGCCATTTCGCTGCGGCTGAGCGGCCGCTGTACGGCAAGATCATGCAGCGCCCGATCGGAAAGAATCCGACAGGCTGGCTGGCCGCGCTGTGCCGCCATATTTTTGCGGATAGAGAGGAGAGCAGCATAGAGATCCGGGTCTTCCTGACCGGTCGGCACCCGGACGCGAAAGGGACCCGTCCGAAGGCAGACGGAGCAGGCGCCGCACCATCTTCCCGCGTGTTCGCCGAAATAGGTCAGCAGGGAGGCGCGCAGGCAGCGGGAGCCCGAGGCGTAGGAGCGCATGGCGGACAGCCGGCGCTCCATCAGTGCCCGTAGAGCGGGCGAGGCAGTCCGGGCGATGAAGAAGCGCACGATCGCGACATCCCGGGGCGATACGAGAAGGATGCAGTCGGCGGGCAGACCGTCCCGGCCGGCCCGCCCGGCTTCCTGATAGTAGCTTTCCGGATCGCAGGGAAGACTGTAGTGAATCACATACCGGACGTCAGGCTTGTCGATCCCCATGCCGAAGGCGTTGGTCGCCACCATCACCGTGACGCTGTCCGTGAGCCAGCTTTTCAGCGCACCGGTGCGTACGGAGGCGGACAGTCCGGCGTGGAAGGCAGCCGCCGGGATCCGGTGCCGAAGGAGAAATTTTGCGACGGCGTCCACAGAGGCACGGGTCTGGCAGTACACAATGCCGGTGAATCCGCGGTAGTGCCGGAGAAGCGCAAGGAGCTCCGATCTCTTGTCTCTTACATGACGCACCTCGTAGTAGAGATTCGGCCGGTCGAAGCCGCTTGTCAGGCAGAAGGGATGAATCAGGCCGGCGGCCTCGATGATGTCCGCGCGGACCTCGGGCGTGGCGGTGGCGGTGAAGGCCGCTGTTACAGGACGGGGCGTCAGACGCGAAAGAAAAGCGGGGATCCGGCGGTAAGCCGGACGAAACTCGGGACCCCACTGGGAGATGCAGTGCGCCTCGTCGATTGCGACGAGTGAGATGGAAAGCGAAGGAAGAAAAGAAAGGAATTCCGTATGCTCCAGCCGTTCGGGGGAAAGATAGAGCAGACGGAGCTGGCCGGCTGCGGCTTCACGCAGGATGAAGCGGCGCCGGGATGGCGTCTGATCGGAGGTCAGAGCCGCCGCGGGGATCCCCCGGCTGCTCAGCCGGCTGACCTGATCCGCCATCAGGGAAAGAAGCGGGGATATCACCAGCGTGAGACCGGGGAGCATCATGGCGGGAACCTGATAGCAGAGAGATTTTCCGCCACCGGTCGGAAGGATGCCGAGAACGTCCCGGCCGGCGAGAATCGCGTCGATCAGGCGGTCCTGACCGGGGCGGAAGGAGGAATAACCGAACCAGCGGTTGAGAACAGCGAGTTTTTGGTCCATAGCCGTCTCCTTGTGTGCTATGATGAAAACATCATGATGATACGGGACTAAAGGAAGGAATGCAGCTTGCGGACAGGCAGAGGAGGCCGGAGAGGCGGTAAAAGAAACGGATTTCTGCGCAGACGCGGACGCGGGAGACGGGACGCCGGAGAACAGGCGAACGGACCGCGCCGGTCCGGATGCGGGGGCCGGAAGGTCGGCGAACCGCAGGAGGAGCCGCGCCTTTCAAGGTGCGGGAGGCGGGAACGGACGCCGGCGGAAGCCTTCCGGCTGCGCCGCCGGGCTGTTCGGATCGGTTACGCTTCTTTTATCCTGGTCTGTCTTTTCTATCTTCTCTACGCGTTCGTTCTCCGGTCGATGGGAGAGCCGGACACACAGTGGAGAACCACCAGTGCAGCGCCGCTGCGCTACCGGACGGAGCTGGGCATGAGGCGGGCGATGGCGGCTGCATTTCCCGGACTGGCGGGTCATCTGCGCCGCACCTACGTGATACCCGGACTGCGGGCCACGGAAACCTACAGAGGAGAGTTCCGTTCGGTTTCGATCTGCACCTCGATGACACCGCAGGGGATGTGCGTGACGGAGAAGTATCTCTTCATCTCGGCGTACTGTCACGCGCACCAGCATAATTCCGTCCTGTATATGCTGGACCGCACAAGCGGCAATCTCATCAAGACGATTGTACTTCCGACGATGGCACATGTAGGCGGACTGGCCTATGACCCGGTGCACCGGAATGTCTGGGTATCGGGCGGCACGCTGGGTGCGGCCAAGGCGGTCTGCTATTCACTGGACGCCATCGAAGCCTATGACCTTCGCCGTGACCGGACGCTGACCGCGATTCATAACTATACGCTGGCTACGATTATCAGGAACTCCTACATGAATTACAGTGACGGTTCGCTGCTGGTGGGACTCTACCGGTACGGCGGACTGTCACAGCTGGACTGGTTTCATATGACGGAGGACGGCGGACTCAAAGGCGAGATGAAGGCGACCTATTCGTCGATGCTGGAAATCGTGGCCAGCGACTTCAGCGCGACGACATCCGGGGAAATACAGTCCGTCGCCGTCAGCGGCCGCTATCTTCTTCTGTCCAAGTCCTTCGGACCGTTCGATTCCGTGCTCCAGATTCATGAGCTGGAGGACGGGAAGCGTTCGTACCGGGACGGTGACTCTGAGGTGATTCATCGTTTTCCGCAGAAGCTGGAGCAGATCGAAGCGGCGGACGGCCAGCTCTACTGTCTCTTTGAGTCGGGAGCCTATGCCTACCGTGCCCAGCCGGTACTCTGCATCGACAGGGTGCTGGTATTTGATCTTGCGGATCTGCTGCCGGCCGGAGCGGAGCGCGCGCCGATGGCACCCTGACAGAATGCGTGCCGGACGCGCAGCGCCCGGGTCAGAGCATGCTCAGAACGCGGTCTCACAGTGGATATGGCAGTGATAGCGGGGGCTTGCCGCGCGCATCCGGGACTGAACCTCATAGACGAGCTGCTCACGCTGTTCATCGCTGTATTCGTACGGGACCACGAGGTCGAAGACAAGGTTGATGTGGTAATTTCCCATCACAATACGGAAATCGTGAAATGTAAGCCGTGAATCCAGCGAGCGGAGCACGCTTTTCAGCTGGCCCCGGGCCGTTTTGGTCCGCGCGTCGTCGGTTTCGACCGGATCGATATGAATCGTCGTCTGCACGCCGAGCCGGTCCCGCACGTCCCGTTCCGCCTGATCGGCGATGGTATGGGCTTCCTCAAGGCTCATGGAAGCGGGGACCTCGGCGTGGATCTGGGCCATATTCCGGTCCGGCCCGTAGTTGTGAATAATCAGGTCGTGCACGCCGATGATTCCCTTCTGGCGAAGAACAATTTTCCGGATCCGGCCCGCCAGATCCGGATCCTCCCGTTCGCCGATCAGAGGCAGCATGGTATCCTTCGCGATGCCGAAGCCGGACCAGATGACGAAGAGTGAGACGGCAAGGCCGGCCCAGCCGTCGATATGCACGGGGACGAAGTGCTCGATGAGCAGAACCGCGATGGTGGCGGAAGTGACCAGCACGTCGTTTCTCGAATCGGCGGCGGTGGCGGTCAGCAGCGTCGAATCGATCTTCCGGCCCACAGTCCGGTAGAAATGCGCCATCCAGAGCTTGATCAGCACAGAGAGCACGAGGAGGACGACGGCCGCCCATGAGAAGGCCGTGACCTCCGGATGGCGGATTTTTCCGAGGGAGTCGCGGAAGATGCTGATGCCGACTTCGATGATCACGATGGCGACGATCAGAGCGGCGAGATATTCGTAGCGGCCGTGCCCGAAGGGATGCTCCCGGTCCGCCGGCCGGCTCGCCAGTTTCGCGCCGATCAGCGAGATGATGTTGGACGACGCGTCCGACAGGTTGTTGAAGGAGTCCGCCGTGATGGAGATGGAGCGGACTGCCAGACCGGTGAGGAATTTGACCGCGAACAGCATCACATTGCACAGAATGCCGACGATGCTGGCGAATCGGTTCACGTGATAGCGGTAAATAAAGCTGTTCTGTCCGGGATCGTCTTTCACGAAATGCCGGAGCATGGTATCGATCATCATGGTTTCATTTATAGCGGTCTCTGGCGGAGTTAGTCAATCATCATCCGCGTATGGACGCGTTTTTCGCTGGATACTGGCCCTGCATGCCGCAATCCTCACCTGTCCGGAAAAGTCCGGAGACTCCGTCCGGCTTCTCCGCATGCCGCTTTTTCCAGGGTCAAAAGACGTTGCCACCTCTTTCGCCCGGTGTTAATATGAAGAAAGTTTCATCGGCGCGGGGCAATCCGCGGCCGTCTCCGCCGGATCGGTATGAAGCCGGCGGAGCAGAACAGGCTGCAGGCGGAGAAGAAAGCCGGCGGCCTTTGAAAAACGGGATCTGCCGGCAGACCGACAGGGAACACAGTTCCGGGAGGGAACCATGCGAGCAACCAATCTGACGCTTATGACCGACCTGTATGAGCTTACGATGATGCAGGGCTATTTCAAGAATCCGACGGATCAGACCGTCGTCTTCGACGCGTTCTACAGAGAAAACCCGTACGGCGGAGGCTACGCGATCAGCTGCGGACTCAACGAGGTCATCGAATATGTCAAAGGACTGCATTTCTCTTATGAAGATATTCAATACCTGAAGAGCCTTGGTCTTTTTGAGGATGATTTTCTGGAATACCTGGCCGGCTTTCATTTTACCGGCAGCATCTGGGCGATTCCGGAGGGAACCGTGATGTTCCCGCGGGAGCCGATGCTGAAGGTGATCGCACCGATCATGGAGGCGCAGCTGATCGAGCCGGCGGTGCTCAATATGCTGAACCATGAGTCGCTGATCGCGACGAAGGCTTCGCGTGTCTGCCATGCGGCGAAGGGCGACGGTGTGATGGAGTTCGGACTGCGCCGCGCGCAGGGACCGGACGCGGGCATCTACGGCGCCCGGGCGGCGGTGATCGGCGGATGCGCGGGCACATCGGTGGTGCTGACCGGCGAGATGTTCGGCGTCCCGGTGCTGGGAACGCATGCTCACAGCTGGATCATGAGCTTCCCGACGGAGTACGAAGCGTTCCGGGCCTATGCGAAGCTGTATCCCGGCAACTGCATTTTACTCGTCGATACCTACAATGTGCTGGAGTCCGGCGTGCCGAACGCGATCCGCGTCTTCCGCGAGATGCGCGAGGAAGGGATTCCGCTGAAGCACTACGGAATCCGGATTGATTCCGGAGACCTCGCCTATCTCTCGAAGAAGGCCTATGAGATGCTGGATACGGCCGGATTCGGAGATGCGACGATCTGCGCTTCCTCCGATCTGGATGAGTATCTGATCAATTCGCTCAAGGAGCAGGGCGCGAAGATCAATTCCTGGGGCGTCGGAACCAGCCTCATCACCTCGAAGGGATGGCCGGCCTTCGGCGGCGTCTACAAGCTCGCCGCCATCCGGAACAGCGGAGATCAGGACTTCACACCGAAGATCAAGCTTTCCGAGAACTCGGAGAAGATCACGAATCCGGGCAATAAGAAGATTTACCGGATCTATGACCGTGAAACCGGCAAGGTCCGCGCCGATCTGATCTGTCTCAACGATGAAGTCTTCACCGAGGATCAGGATATCCGCCTGTTTGACCCGATGGAACCGTGGAAGAAGACGAAGGTCAGGGCGGGCACGTTCCGGCTCCGCGAAATTCTGAAGCCGGTGTTTGACCACGGCACCTGCGTCTATGACGACACGGCGACGACAATGGAGCTCCGCGAACGGTGCAGGCAGGAGCTGGATACGCTGTGGGACGAGACGAAACGGCTGGTCAATCCGCACAATGTCTATGTCGATCTCTCGGACCGTCTGTACGCGATCAAGAAGAATCTCCTTGAGGAGATGTCGGCGGGCGTCAGCTGAATTTGAGTAAATCGAGAAAAATTTAAAAAATACTTGCATTCTGCGGCGCACTGCGGTACACTGATTTGCGTCGCAATATTGGGCTATCGCCAAATGGTAAGGCAACGGACTCTGACTCCGTCATTTGAAGGTTCGAATCCTCCTAGCCCAGCGCAAATGTCCACAGAATGACCTGAGTAAGGTTCTGTGGACATTTTTTTTGAGCCGTGAACCGGGCCGCGGTTTGCGGCGGCCCGGTTCACGGCAGAAGGGGGGAGCGGCGTTCTCCGCCGGATCCTTTACGAAGAGGTGGATATGTACGAGTTTACATCCCGTGTCCGGTACTCGGAAATCGGGCAGAACGGCAATATGAGGCTTTCCGCCATCGCGGCGCGTATGCAGGACTGCTGCGTCTTTCATTCCGAGGCGATCGGATGCGGACCGCTGCAGTGGATGATCAGCCATCAGGGCTGGATCATTCTGTCCTGGCAGATCGTGGTGCACCGTTATCCGAAGTTCGGAGATGCGGTGACGACGCGCACCTGGACATACCGTTTCCATATCTGCGAAGGGGACAGGGCCTTCGCGATGTACGCGGCGGACGGACAGCTTCTGGCGGAAGCCAATACCCGCTGGGCATGGTACGATCTGGCTGAGCGGAAACTGCTCAGAGTGCCGGCGGAGCAGGTGGAAGGCTACGGAATGGAGGCGAAGCCGGAGGGACTCAGTGCGCCGCGGAAGATCGCACTGCCGGAGGAGGAGCCGGTCGAGTGCGAATCCTTCCATGTCGTGCGGACGAACCTTGATACGAACCAGCATGTCAACAATCTGCAGTACATCGATATGGCGCTGGGCTTTCTTCCTGCCGGTTTTCATGTCCGCGAGCTGCGGGTGGAGTACGCGCGGCAGATGCGGCTGGGGGATCTCGTCCGGCCGCTGACCTGGCGGACACCGGACGCCTTCTATGTCTCGCTTGCGGACAGCGAAGGAACACCGTGCGCAATCTGTGAGTTTATGATATGATGAAACCGATATGATGCGGGACATGCAGCCGCCGGACGCTCCCTCCCGGAGAAGCCGGCAGGCAGCCGCGGAACCATCGGACAGCGGGCCGGGCGCTCAGCCGGCAGAAAGAATCTATGATCGAAATCGGAATCTATCAGGAGCTTACCGTCGTTTCTCTCAAGGAACAGGGCGTCTATCTCGGCGAGAAGGAAGACGCGGACCGTATGGAGAGAGTGCTGCTGCCGAAGAAGCAGGTTCCGGAAGGAACGGAAGCGGGGGATAAGCTGCGTGTCTTCGTTTACCGGGATTCCTCCGACCGTCTGATCGCCACCACGGCGGCTCCCGCGCTGACACTTCATCAGGTGGCGCGGCTGCGCGTGGCCCAGACGACCGGTATCGGAGCCTTCCTGAACTGGGGACTGGAGAAGGATCTGTTCCTTCCGTTTCAGGAGCAGACGCGACGGGTGAAACCCGGTGAGCAGGTGCTGGCGGCGCTTTATCTTGACAAGAGCGGACGTCTGGCGGCCACCATGAAGATCTATCCCTACCTCCGGAGCGATTCGTCCTATCATGAAGGAGACAGCGTGGAAGGGTATGTCTACGAAATCACGGATGACTACGGCGTATTCGTGGCCGTGGACGACCTCTACGCAGGACTGATCCCGAAGCAGGAGGCGCAGGGGCATTACTCGATCGGCCAGAGTCTTACGCTCCGCGTGACGAAGGTCAGACCGGATGGAAAACTGGATCTTTCGCCGCATGAGAAGGCGTATCTTCAGATGCGCACCGACGGCGGCGCGGTGCTGGAAACGATCCGGGACCGCTATCAGGGAGTTCTTCCCTTTGACGACCGTGCGGACCCGGAGAAGATCCGGGACGTGTTCGGGCTGTCAAAGGCCGCGTTCAAGCGGGCGGTCGGCGGACTGTACCGGGAGCGGATGATCACGCTGGGAGACGGGAAGATTCGTCTGACCGGGAAACGTCAGGAGAAAGAGAATCCGGCCCCTGAGCCGGGCGCCGGAGCGGCCGGAGGAAGCGCGTCTTCGGGCTCTTCGCGGAAGCGCTTCTGAAATGAAGGAGGGAGAATAACATGATCGATGTCATCAATGAGCTGGCCCGGTTTTTCGAAGTGTCCGAGCCCGCGATTCAGGGAGCCGGCACGGTGGTGGTCATTCTCACCGCGCTTTTCGGGCTGCTGTACTGCTTTGCCGGCTACCGGTCCGTGAAGGCGATCACGACAGCGGTGGGATTTTTCATCGGCCTTCTGGTCGGCTATGTTTTGACCGGAGAGTTCCAGTTCAGCTCGCCGCTTCCTGTGATCATGCCGATTCTCGTCGGTGTGGTCTTTGCGGTTCTGAACTTTTTCCTCTTCAGGCTCAGCGTTTTCGTCGCGGTTTTTTTTGTCACGAGCAGCGTGGTTTCCTCTCTTCTGCTGAACTATGTGCAGCTGGATGAACTGATCGGTTTCGTGATCGCGCTGGCCGCGGGACTGATCTTCGCGATTCTCGCCGTCATCTTCCTGAAACCGGTGATCATCGTGACCACAGGACTGATGGGCGGCCTTCTTTTCGCGGATCAGATCTTCAGCTATCTGATTCAGGTCCGCTGGAACGCCCAGACCGAGACGCTGGTCCGGCTGGGAACAGGACTCATCCTCGGCGTAATCGGGATCATCTGTCAGTTTGTCTCGACCAGAAAGGACTGAAGACCGATGGCCTTCGTTCATCTTCATGTTCATACGGAATATTCGCTGCTGGACGGATCCAACAAGATCCGGGAATATGTGTCCCGGGTCAAAGAGCTGGGTCAGACCGCCGCGGCCATCACGGATCACGGCGTCATGTACGGCTGCATTGATTTTTACAAAGAGGCCCTCGCACAGGGGATCCGGCCGATCCTCGGGTGCGAGGTCTATGTATCTCCGGGGAGTCGTTTTGACCGGGATTACGCCGCATCGGACGACCGCTACTATCACCTGGTCCTTCTCGCTGAAAACAACCGCGGCTACGAGAACCTGATGCATATCGTGTCCGCCGGCTTCACCGAAGGCTTCTACTATCGCCCGAGAGTCGACAAGGAACTGCTGTCCCGCTATCACGAGGGACTTATCGCCCTGTCCGCCTGTCTTGCCGGCGAGGTTCCCCGCCATATTACCATGGGTGACTATGAGGGCGCGAAGAAGGCTGCACTGGAGTACCGGGACCTGTTCGGAGATGGAAATTATTATCTTGAGCTGCAGGATCACGGCATCCCGGAGCAAAAGCACGTCAATCAGATGCTGCTCCGGATGCACGAGGAAACCGGCATCCCGCTGGTCTGCACGAACGACGTTCATTATACCCGGGCCGAGGACGCCGAATCTCATGACATCCTCCTCTGCATTCAGACACAGAAGAAGGTGACCGACGAGGACCGGATGCGCTACGAGGGCGGACAGTACTACGTGAAGTCTGAGGACGAGATGCGCGTACTTTTCGGCTATATCCCGGAAGCCCTTGAGAATACGCAGCGGATCGCGGACCGGTGCCGCGTCGAAATCGTGTTCGGAGAGAGGAAAATCCCCGCCTATGATGTGCCGGAAGGCTTTACCTCCTGGACGTATCTCAACCGCCTCTGTGAGGAAGGCATGCGGCGCCACTACGGGGCGGACTACCGCACGTCCCGCCCGGAGCTGGCGGAGCGTCTGACCTATGAGCTCGATACGATCCACAGCATGGGCTTCGTGGATTATTTCCTGATCGTATGGGACTATGTGCACTTCGCCAAGGCCCATGACATCATGGTCGGTCCGGGCCGTGGATCCGCGGCCGGTTCCCTTGTTTCCTACGCGCTTGACATCACCGAGCTCGACCCGATCCGCTACAGCCTGATCTTCGAGCGCTTCCTCAATCCGGAGCGGGTGTCGATGCCGGATATCGACGTGGACTTCGGATTCGAGCGCAGACAGGAGGTCATCGACTACGTGGTTTCCAAGTATGGACGGGACCGCGTGGTTCAGATCGTCACCTTCGGCACGATGGCGGCGCGCGGCGTCATCCGTGATGTGGGCCGTGCGCTGGATCTTCCTTACAGCGAATGCGACCGGATCTCCAAGATGATTCCGAAGGAGCTGGGCATCACGCTGGATAAGGCGCTGAAGATGAACCCGGAGCTGAGACAGCTCTACGACTCGGACCAGCAGGTGCATTATCTGATTGATATGTCGAGAAGGCTGGAGGGCCTTCCGCGGAATACTTCCATGCACGCGGCCGGGGTCGTCATCTGCGGCCGGCCGGTGGTGGATTATGTGCCGCTGTCAAGGGCGCAGGACGGCTCCATCACGACGCAGTACACGATGACGACACTGGAGGAGCTGGGGCTTCTCAAGATGGACTTTCTCGGACTCCGGACACTGACGGTGATTCAGGACGCCGTCCGTCTGGTCCGCGCGGCCGGCCATGACATCGATCTTGACGCCATCGATTATAACGATCCGAAGGTGATGGAGATGATCGGCCGGGGACGCTGCGAAGGCGTGTTCCAGCTTGAGAGCAGCGGCATGAAGTCGTTCATGAAGGAGCTGAAGCCGTCGGCCTTTGAGGATATCATCGCGGGTATCGCGCTTTACCGGCCGGGACCGATGGACTTCATTCCCCGCTACATTAAGGGCAAGGAGCACCCGGAGACGGTGCGGTTTGACACGCCGAAGATGGAGCCGATCCTGAAGCCCACCTACGGATGCATCGTCTATCAGGAGCAGGTCATGCAGATCGTGCGTGATCTCGCCGGCTACAGCATGGGGCGGTCGGATCTGGTGCGCCGCGCGATGTCGAAGAAGAAAGAGAAGGTGATGGCGGAGGAACGCCGGAACTTCATTTACGGCAACAAGGAGGCCGGCGTGCCGGGCTGCATTGCCAACGGGATTCCGGAGACAGTGGCGAACCACATCTTCGACGAGATGACGGATTTTGCGAAGTACGCGTTCAACAAATCCCACGCGGCCTGCTATGCGGTGGTCTCGTTCCAGACGGCTTATCTGAAATGCTATTATCCGGTGGAGTACATGGCGGCGCTGATGACCTCCGTAATCGACCATCCGGACAAATGCGCCGAGTACCTTCTCCACTGCCGCTCAGTGGGGATCCCGATCCTTCCTCCGTCCGTCAATTCAGGGGAGGGACGCTTCACGACCGAGAACGGGTCGATCCGCTGCGGCATGTACGCGATCAAATCGGTGGGGAGGAGCCTCATCGATCACATTGTGGCGGAACGGGCGAACGGCCCGTACCGATCCATCCGTGACTTCATCACGCGGACATACGGGCGGGAGATGAACCGGCGGGCACTCGAGAATCTGATCAAGGGAGGCGCGCTGGACTGTTTCGGCGGCACGAGAAAGCAGATGATGCAGGTCAGCCCGATGCTGCTGGATCAGGCATCCTACGAAAGCAAGGAGATGATCAGCGGCCAGATGTCGCTTTTTGATCTGATGCAGCCGGAGGACAAGAAAGCCTTTGAGATCACGCTGCCGGACGTGGGCGAATATTCCCGGGAGACGAAGCTCGCCTTTGAAAAAGAGGTGCTCGGCATCTATCTGAGCGGTCATCCGCTGGAGGACTACGAGGACATCTGGAAGAGCCGCATCGACGCGACGTCAGCCGACTTCGCGCTGGATGAGGAGACCGGCGCATCCCGGGTTCCAGGGGACGCCCGACGGACCATCGGCGGCATGATTGTCTCGAAAACGATCAAGTACACGAAGAACAATCAGGTGATGGCTTTCATCACCGTCGAGGATCTGGTCGGATCGGTGGAGGTGCTGGTTTTCCCGAAGGTTTATGAGCAGTATCGGTCTCTGCTGGAGGAGGATAACAAGGTTTTCGTCGAAGGCCGTGTCTCGGCGGAGGACGACAAGGCGAGCAAGCTGATCTGCGAGCGCATGACGCCGTTCAGCGAGGTGACGCGGGAGCTGTGGATCGCCTTTCCCGATCTGAAGACGTATCAGGCGAAGGAGACGGAGCTTCAGGAACTGCTCGGGGAATCGGACGGACGGGACGCCGTGCTCATCTACCTCCGCGACACGAAGCGGTTCCGGCGCCTTCCCGGCGGCATCACGGTGACACCGGAGGCAAAGGAGGCATGCGCCGCCCTCTTCGGCGCGGACAGCGTGACCGTGCGGGTGTCCGCGCGGCGATGAAGCTTTTATTATTGAAAAATGAGGTATCGTGTCATAAAATGAGGTTGGTTTGAGCGACGAAAGTATATTTGTCTCGCCATAGATGCAGGAGGCTTTGAGATGGCAGAAGAGAAGAAGAAGGTAACGACGATCGGCGTCCTGACCAGCGGTGGTGACGCGCCCGGCATGAACGCGGCGATCCGCGCAGTGGTTCGGCGCGCCCTCGGCAAGGGTCTGAAAGTCTACGGCATCTACCGCGGCTATGACGGCCTGATGGAAGAGGATGTCAAAGAAATGCACGCGCAGGACGTTTCCGATACGATTCAGCGCGGCGGGACGATCCTCTACACCGCACGATGCGCGGAGATGCGCACGCCGGAAGGCCAGAAGAAGGCAGCGGAAACCTGCCGGAAGTTCGGAATCGACGGACTGGTCGTCATCGGCGGCGACGGATCTTACCGCGGCGCCCAGACGCTGGCCCATCAGGGCATCAACGTCGTCGGGCTTCCCGGAACGATCGATCTCGACATCTCCTGCACGGAATACACCATCGGCTTCGACACGTCCGTCAACACGGCGATGGAAGCCATCGACAAGGTCCGCGATACGTCGACCTCCCACGAGCGGTGCTCGATCATCGAGGTCATGGGGAGAAATGCAGGTTATCTCGCCCTCTGGTGCGGCATCGCCAACGGCGCGGAGGACATCCTTCTTCCCGAGAAGTACGATTACGACGAGCAGAAGATCATTGACAACATCATCGATTCCAGACGGCGCGGCAAGAAACATCATATCATTGTCAACGCGGAAGGCGTGGGCCACTCCGCCTCGATGGCGAGACGGATTGAGGCGGCGACCGGCATCGAGACGAGGGCGACGATCCTCGGCCACATGCAGCGCGGCGGCAGCCCGACGGCGAAGGACCGGGTCTATGCGACGATTATGGGAAGCATGGCCGTGGACCTTCTGATCGAGGGCAAGACCGAGCGCGTGGTCGGCTACAAGAACGGAAAGTTCCAGGACTTCGACATCGACGAGGCACTCGCGATGACCAAGGGCATCGACGAGTATGAGTACGAGATCGCGCTGGCGATGTCCGGCGGCTACCAGAAGGAAACACAGAAGAAGGTCATCCGGGACGAGTCTCTGTAAGAGGCACTGCCGGGGCGGAGACGAATGCTTTCAATCAAGGATATCAAATTTCTGCTGAAGAACAAGAAGGCCCGCGATACGCAGGGCCTTTTTGTCGCGGAAGGAAGAAAGCTGTTTCTGGAGGCGCCGTGCGGCGCCGTCGAGGCAGTGCTCATGTCCCGCTCTTTTGCAGAGCTCCATCCGGAGTATCTTGAAAAGATTCCGCCGGGAGCGGACGTGATGAGCGATATCGACGATGGGCGGTTCGCCTCTCTTTCGGATACGCGGACGCCGCAGGGGATTCTGACGGTGCTGCGCCAGCAGACCTTTGACCGGGAGCAGGTGTTCGCCCGGGCCTGTCCGCTGATTCTCCTGCTGGAGAACCTGCAGGATCCGGGCAATGCGGGCACCATTCTCCGCACGGCGGAGGCGGCCGGCGTGACGGCCGTCTTTCTGACGGAAGGGTCGGTGGATCTCTACAGCCCTAAAACCACGAGGGCCACGATGGGATCAATCTACCGGGTTCCGCATTTCTACGAGCCGGACGCGGTGTCATTCCTCCGAGAGCTTTCGGAGCGGGGAATCGCGTCCTACGCGGCGCATCTTCACGGCGTCCGGAGCTACACGGACTGCTCCTACCGGTCAGGGAGTGCATTTATCATCGGCAATGAAGGAAACGGCATCACGGATGAGACAGCGAGGGCAGCCGGTACGCTGATCCGCATCCCGATGATGGGCCGGGTCGAATCGCTGAACGCGGCGATGGCCGCGGGTATCCTGATGTATGAGGCACAGAGACAGAGACGGCTGTAAGGAGAGAAAAGACATGCAGATACTGGACAGTTTGCGCGGAAGGGATTTTCTGACACTGAAGGATTTTACGGCGAAGGAGATCGTGAATCTTCTGGATCTCGCCTCGTTTCTGAAGGACAGAAAGAAGCATCATGAGAGCGTCGATTCGCTTAAAGGCCGGAATGTGGCGCTGATCTTCGAGAAGACCAGCACCCGGACCCGCTGCGCCTTTGAGGTGGCTGCCCATGATCTGGGGATGGGGACGACCTATCTTGACCCGACCGGCTCCCAGATCGGGAAGAAGGAGAGCATCGAGGACACCGCGCGGGTGCTGGGAAGGATGTTCGAGGGGATCGAGTACCGCGGCTTCGGCCAGTCCGTCGTCGAGGAACTGGCAAAGAACGCCGGCGTGCCGGTCTGGAACGGCCTTACCAATGAGTTCCATCCGACGCAGATGCTGGCCGATATGCTGACGATCCGCGAGCATCTCGGACGGCTGAAGGGCGTCCGCCTTACCTATCTGGGCGATGCGCGCTACAATATGGGCAATTCCTATATGGTCGTCTGCTCGAAGCTTGGCATGCATTTCACCGCCTGCGCGCCGAAGGCCTACTTCCCGGACGCCGCGCTTGTGGCGCAGTGTGAGGAATGGGCGCAGGAGAGCGGCGGGTCCGTCACGCTGACGGAGGATGTGAACGCCGGCACAAAGGACGCGGATGTGCTCTGCACGGACGTCTGGGTGTCGATGGGCGAGCCGGATGAGGTCTGGTCGCAGCGGATTCACGACCTCACGCCGTACCGTGTCACCATGGACTGCATGAGAAATGCAGCCGACGGCGCCATCTTCCTGCACTGCCTTCCCTCCTTCCACGATCTCGGGACGAAGATCGGCCGGACGATCGCGGAGAAGTACGGCATCACCGAGATGGAAGTCACCGATGAGGTTTTCGAGTCGAAGCAGTCCGTGGTATTTGACGAGGCGGAGAACCGGATGCATACGATCAAGGCTGTGATGGCGGCGACGCTGGGCTGGCAGCCATGAAGACGGCAGATTCGGACTGGGGGCGCGAACTGGAGGAACGGCTCCGGTCGGACGGAACGGACCGGTTCTATCGGATGCATTTCTATGAGACGGTGGACTCCACGAATGAGGAATGCAAACGGCACTATGCCGAAGGCGCGCCGGAAGGCTTTCTGGCCGTAGCGGAACAGCAGACGGCGGGGCGCGGACGCAGCGGAAGAACATGGGTCAGCCCGGGAGGAGAAGCGGCTTACTTCTCTTTTCTTCTGAGACCGGATTTCGCGCCGTCGCACGCGCCGTCGCTCACGCTGGTGATGGGTCTGTCCGTCGCGCAGGCTGTGCGGGAAGTCTGCGGCCTTCCCGCCGGAATCAAATGGCCGAACGATATTGTGATCAGCCACCGGAAAATCTGCGGAATTCTCACGGAGGCGCTGGCGGACGGGGACAGGCTGGATTATGTGATCATCGGCACGGGAATCAATGTGAATAACGCGTCCTTTGATCCGGGTATCGCCGAGGTCGCCACTTCCCTTCGCATCGAGAACGGCGGCTGCCCTGTTTCACGGGCGGCGGTGGTCGCGTCGGCCCTTGCGCATTTTTATGAGAATGACAGGATTTACAGGCGGACGGCCGATCTGAGCGGTCTCAGCAACGCGTATGACGATCTGCTGGTGAGCCGGGGCCGGGAGGTGCGGATCGAGGATCCGCGCGCGCCCTACACGGCCGTTTCCCTCGGCATCGACAAAGGAGGCGGTCTTCTGGTCCGCCGCGCGGATGGCGGGATACGGTGCGTGACCGCCGGTGAGGTCTCCGTCCGCGGATTGTACGGGTATATCTGATGGCAGAAATTACACTATGCGGCGCAAGCCACTACAATCATAAATATTTTTTCAATCCGCAGTTCGACCGGCTGCCCGATGACGTGAAACAGGCGCTGAAGAAGCTCTGCATCGGGTTTACGGAGGATGTAGGCGGCATTTTCACGATTGATTTCGGATTTGACGGGACGCCTCACTTTACGGTCCGAACCGCGCAGAGCGACACGGAGTTCAGCGAGCTCGCCTCGAAGATCGCGATTGAGAAAATGCAGACCGAGGAGACGGAGCTGATGCAGAGCCTTGCCCTTTACTACCGTATCTTCATTCTTCATATGACGCCGGAGCAGCTCGGTCTTGCGGCGCCGGAGGAACCGGATGGAACCGAATAACCCGATGGCGCGTGGAGAAACCGCTGGTTCCGATGAGAATGCACTCGCCCGACCAGGACGGATCGGGAATGTGATGCTGCAGAACCGCCTTCTGCTCGGTCCGATGGCCGGCGTGACGGACAGCCCGTTCCGCCGGATCTGTCATGAGATGGGCGCGGCGCTGGTCGCGACGGAGATGGTCAGCGCGAACGCGGTGCGGCACGGCAACCGTAAGACAAGGGAACTGCTGGATATTCACGGTGACGAGCACCCGGTTTCCATGCAGCTCTTCGGAGCGGATCCGGAGACGATGGCCTATGCGGCGGAAGCGCTGGCGGATGAGCCCTTCGACCTTCTGGATATCAATATGGGATGCCCGGTACCCAAGATCGTCAACAACGGAGAAGGCTCCGCGCTGATGCGGGATCCGGCGCGGGCCGAAGCCATCGTCCGTGCCCTTGTCCGGGTCAGCAGCCGGCCGGTGACGGTCAAGATGAGAGCCGGCTTCACCGCCGATACGGTCAACGCGCCGGAGCTCGCGAAGCGGTGCGAAGCGGCCGGTGCGGCCGCCGTGGCGGTGCACGGCCGCACCAGAGAGCAGTACTACGCCGGAAAGGCGGACTGGTCCGTGATCCGGCGGGTGAAGGAGGCTGTGTCGATTCCGGTGATCGGGAACGGCGACGTGGATTCCCCGGAGGCCGCCCGTGCGATGCAGCGGGAAACCGGCTGTGATTATGTCATGATCGCCCGGGCCGCGCGGGGCAATCCGTGGCTCTTCCGGCGGATTCTGACCGGCGGTCCGGAGCCTGCTGTCCGGGACGTATACGCGATGATGCTGCGGCACGCCCGGATGCAGCTGGAGGCGAAGGGTGACTACATGGGGATTTGCCAGATGCGGAAGCATATTGCCTGGTACACCTCCGGCTTCCCGGATTCGGCGAAGGTGCGCGCGCGGATCAATCAGGCGGCCTCATTCGCGGAGCTGAAACAGATCCTCGACGACTGGGCGGACAGCGCGGAGAGACGGGTGCATGCGCCCGTGTGATCCGGCCGGAAGAGTTTGCTTCGGATGCGTCCGTGACGGCCCGGAACGGCGGCTGCAGGTTTCTTGACAAGGACGCATCGGATGCGTATAATGGGGTAATTGATTGCACGGCGTGACGAAGACACAGTTCGTCACGCGATTTTTTGGTATATACAGATCAGGGCGTCAAAGATGCGCCCGCGTGCCAGGGAGGTACATGCATGGCGGAAGAAACATTGTCTTCGAAGAAAAATATTCTCACCCGCGCCGGGCTGAAGAAGCTTGAGGATGAGCTGAACGATCTCAAGGTCAATAAAATGCAGGAGATCTCCAAAAAAATCGGAGAAGCCCGCGAGCAGGGCGATCTTTCGGAGAACGCGGAGTACGACGCAGCGAAGGACGAGCAGCGCGATATCCAGGCCCGGATCGAGGAAATCGAGGGCATTCTGAAGAACGCGGAGGTCGTCGATGAGGAGGAAGGCGGCACGGATAAGGTCAATATCGGCTGCCGTGTCCGGATCCTCGATATGACGTATAATGAGGAGAACTGGTTCAGCATCGTCGGTTCGACGGAGGCGAGCCCGCTGCAGGGCAAAATTTCCAATGAATCGCCGGTGGGACACGCGCTGATCGGCCAGAAGGTCGGCGATGTGGTTCAGGTCGAGGTCGGCGACGACACCGATTCCTATAAGATTCTGGAGATTACAAGAAGCTGACAGAAGCAGACGAGGAAGGACGGAAGAGAATGCCGGGAAGAATGCAGGACAGCAAACCCCAGGATCTGAATCAGCTGCGCAAAGTGCGCCGCGAGAAGCTGCAGACGCTGATTGACGCGGGGGAGAATCCCTATGAAATCGTGACCTATGACCAGAGCGAGCACAGCCGGCAGATTAAGGAACACTATGCCGACTACGAGAATCAGGAGGTTTCCATCGCGGGCCGTCTGATGTCGAAGCGCGTGATGGGCAAGGCCAGCTTCGGACATGTGCAGGACCGTGACGGGCAGATCCAGATCTATGTCTCCCGCGATGACCTTGGAGACGAGGCGTACGCGAAGTTCAAGCACCTGGATGTCGGCGATCTTGTCGGCGTGAAAGGCCGCGTCTTCACGACAAAGATGGGTGAGATTTCCGTTCACGCCGCTTCCGTTACATTGCTTTCGAAATCGCTGCAGATTCTTCCGGAGAAGTTTCACGGGCTGACGGATACGGATATCCGCTACCGTCAGCGCTATGTGGACCTGATCATGAATCCGGAGGTCAGGACGGTGTTCATCAA
>Ga0256406_1001519_pt1 | contig 36892 bp, 69 predicted proteins | sample RumenRJG_03DNA_FD_185986 | JGI IMG/M metagenome (GOLD analysis project Ga0256406, IMG submission 185986) | Bovine rumen microbial communities from Lethbridge, Alberta, Canada - RJG_03 | ecosystem: Host-associated > Mammals > Digestive system > Stomach > Rumen | place: Canada: Alberta | collected...
AAATCAAAGACAAGCGGCGATGAAGGAGGGGGTGTATTTTTCAGACCCCTCCCGGGGCCCTTTAAGCCCAAATAGTTAGACCGTAGGGCCAGAATCCGAGAGAAATCTGTAAAAAGGAGGATTTTATGGACAATAATTTAAAAAACTTTTATAAAATTAATTCAATTTCAATCAAACTTTATTCGAATTCAATTGAGCATTGCCTTAATCTACACAATACCATCGCCAAGCACTATTACTTAAGCTTTAAAAAGGTTTTGTTTGACCTTCAACAGCCAAAACATAAGGACTAACACCTAATCCATCAGCCCTAACAACAAAGAAATGATCGCATAAGTCTTCAATCGCATGCTTATATCTCATTTCTTGTTCATGAGGGGATAGATTGTCATTGACAGCGGCTAGTCTTGCAAGTTTATCACAAGTATTATAGCCACATTGGTAGTCATAATTCATCCAACGATCCATTTGTGTAAAAGGATCAAAAGGATTATCTTCAGTTGTAACCCAAACTTCTTTCTCTTTTGCCATTTTTAATTCCTTTCACAAATTGAATCTTGCTAAAAGACAAACTTTCAATACAAATATTCAATCTAATCAAAAGAATTGCTGAAACAAATCGCAAAGTTTTAATCACAATTTATTTCAGCAATAATCTTTATTCATTTGCAATAGTTGAAACAGTTGAAGTTGAAAGATCAACAGCACTTGCAATGTCTTCATAAGACCAACCTGCAGCACGATAAGCTTTAATTCTTTCCTTCTTTGCATCAGTAATTCTAGATTGCTTAGGCAAAGCTAAAGACATGTAAGAATCTTTGTCAGCATTATCGAGCAATGCATTCAGTTTAGAAGGAGAGATTGCACCGGCATTGATAGCTTCCCACTGTTTCTCTGTAAATGTAATTCTATCTTTCTTAGCACCAGTGGCTTCCCTGGCATCGGACAGGCATTGACCACGGATCTTACGCCTATCGTCAGAGTCCAAGTCGTCCCTGTCTGAGAAGATAGCATTAATCTGAGATGTTGCAAGGAGCTGTGCCTGTCTCTCACGAGGAGAATTCATTCTAGCTTTCACAAGGGCATTGTCAAGCTCTTCAACTTCCCTGTAGTATTTCTTTTTAGCCTCAGGGGAGTAGGAGATGTCTTTAATAGCCAGGGCCTCTTTACGGGCACGGTTAGCATTTGCCTTCTCATGATTTGCATACATCGCATAAGCCTTCTCTATTTCAGATGGGTTATCGCTCATAAGTTGACGGGCGTCACTTACTGTGTTCATGCGGTATGTTTCTTCAGTAGCAGGCACCAGTTTTTCACGAACCCATACTTTCTTTCCAGACCCCTCATCGTAGTAGTAAGATCCATCAGCTCTCTGCTTAACTTGTCCGTCACGAGTAGCCTCAATGAATTTCCCATCAGCATCTCTCATATACTTGGAAGAATGCTGCTTTCCATCTTTATCAGTATACTTGTATCCGGCAGGAGCAGGGACTCTAACAGTTTCAGGCTTTATGGTTGTAGGGAGATCAGGTGATTTATTCTTAAACATCTGGTACGCATCCGGAGTAGTCACCATCTTTCCATTGATTCTATACAGTTTCTCACCAGTCTCAGGATCAATGTCAGTATCTCTCCACATACCCCTCTTTGCAACTTGAGTTGGGCTCTTTGCACGAGACATAAGAGAGGATACGCCATGCGAACCATTAGCATTCACCTGGTACTTATCCTTCAATTCTTGAATTCCATAGTCTTTCTCAGCTTGCTTGTAATTCAATTCATGCTTCTTTGCATCGATAACAACCATTGAATACCGCACTGCTCTAGAAAGCTCTTCGGGTTCGTCACAACCTTTAGCATACATATCGGTGATAAGATTTGAGACTACGCCCATTTCCTTACCTTTATCCTTATCAGTTTTGAAGTAAGGGTAAGTAGGATGCATCTTGCCATCTTCACCTTTAGTCTGCATTGAAGAGAATCGAGGATTCCCAACACCATACTCATAAGTAGGATCGAAGTTGTCCATGTGAGGAAGTGTTGCAGCTGACTTAATAGATGTAACCTTCTCGAATTCACCTTGAGTATTCTTCCTAGTCATAGGAATTACAATTGCAGTGTCTCCATCAAAGTCTGCACCTGACAACTTATTTGCAACATGCTGATTGATACCTACAGCATCTTCAGCATCTTTCATGAACCTTAAAGCTTCTTTATTACGGTTGTTAACTGTTGCAATAGGAATCTCAAAAGGACCTGCATGAGGGAATCGAACAAGAGCAACCTGAGTTCCATCTGGAAGACCAGGGCAATAGACTTCATTATCCTTTAATGATGGAACAGGAAGTAATACTCTGGTTCTCTGTCCTCCAATTGGAGCTGCTTTGAGATCACATGCAGCCCTATCAGCCTGGTCTGCGTAATCAATAAGCAGCTTTCTTCTGACAGTTGGGTTATTCACCTTGAGTATGTCAGAGAGGTTGTCATCTGATGCCTCTGTTTGCAACTTTAACTGCTGAGTAACAAGTGGAAGAGACTGCTTTGCAAGGAACTGAGCTGGGAGATTCTTACTCCACTTTCCCCATCTACCTTCAACATGAGCATCTCCATCATTTGTACCAACAATATTAATTGCTGAACGGATCTGATGACCATCTTTATCTCTAATAGGTTCACCAGTCTTTGGATCCCTTTCAATAGTTGGAACAACAGTAGCTCCGAATACATTGTTTGCTAAAGAACCGTCTTTATTGCGAGCATAAGGCTTGAGTGCTTTATCAACACCACCTTCAATACTCTTATTGGAGTTGACAACAATATCTGAATCAATCTGATCAGAATACGTCGCCATACCTTTAATGTAACGATTGCCTTCAACACCAATACGAACCTGAGCGTACTTTGCATTACCTAAAGAAAGATCCGGGTTAGCCGCAACGAGGTTTCCATTCTCATCGCGAACTGCCCGGATCTGAATCATGCCATCTCTCTGTGTTCCACCCTGCTCAGCATAAACAATCTTAATTCTGTCAAGTGAGATTTGAGGTGGATCGCCAAGACCTCTAGCTGTCTGAAAGTCTTCAATATCGTTATTGTGGTTCTTTGGATCAGGATCGGTAAGCATTTTAATATCCTGAGGATGCTGGAAGATCGGTTTATCATTCTCAGATCCAGGAGGACAAAGCACCTTGAAATTTGTGTATTGAGTTGGGTTCGATACCTGCTTTAAATTGTAATCTTGAGTTGAATAACCTTCTTTCTCAAGCATTGCAAGAGCTGTTTTAAGACCATCCTTAGAACAGTTCAAATATAATTCGGCACCTCTTGTTACATCAATATAACCTTTTTCAGCTACTTCTTTCTTGAGCTGTTCTGCAACCTGAGTTACCTTATTCTGCTTACCATTCTCTCCTGTTTTACGGATTGAACGAACTGATGATTCACCTTTAAGATTCATCAGCTTGGCAATCTGTGTATCAGTGTAATGTTTACCTGTGTCAGGATCGATAGACTCATCATATCTCTGAATTTCTGCATACAAGTCTTTCTTTACCTGATTAGTTGCCATCTGTTTTTCAGCTCTCAGTTCAGTTGTATTGCCCTGCTTCTTACCATTCTCATCAAGAATATAATTTCCGTCTTTATCTTTCTTGTAGAACCCGAGAGCATAAGCAATGTCTGACTCTTTCATTCCAAGAGCTTTAAGCTTCTGGTAACGAGTATAGACATCCCACTGATGCTGATGCTGTCTTTCGCCGGAACCAAAAGGATAGCGTCCTGAACCTGGTCCTGGAGGATTCTCATCATGAGCCTTACCATAATGCTCAATGTAGTCGTCTTCCTCAAGAGGGGTTTCGCAAGCATGAATCAATTCTTGCAAATATATTTGTGTCTCCTCTGTCATAGTTTATCCCTCCATGTAATTCTGTTTAAGATACTTGGTCAAGGTCTTAGCACGATCCATAATTGGAAGGATGTCTGAAGCTTTTGGAAGACCTGTAACAATTTCTCCATTCTGATAAATACAAAGGGTAGTTGAAACTTCTCCTGGTTTAATTCCATACTCCAAAAAGAAGTAGGCTGCGTATTCAATTAACTGATCCATTGATGCTGGAATACGTCCTGTCTTAAGATCATGAATTCTTAATTCACATTTAACTGGATTGTAACGAATTGCGTCTGCAGTTCCGAATGCAACTGGATAACAATACACAAGAGGTTGTTCAGGAATAAGATCAAAACCAATAGCATCTTTGATGTATGGAAGAACAGTATCAATATACTGATCAGGATCAATAAGCTTTCTTGGAATGCTAGCCTGATATAACTGGTCAAATATAATTGCTTTAATTCCAGCTTTTGTAACTGGCTGCTTCTCTGCAATCATTCGTGCAGCAACCTTGTGAATCTCTGTTCCAATTGATGTTGCATACTTACTACGAATATAATTATCGAGTTGCTCTTGTGAGAAATCCTGTCTTGATAAGATCTTTTGAGAAGGTGCTAAGATTGCATGAGATCCATCTTTAATCTCAGGATGTTTGTTAAAGAAAAACTGCTTCATACAAACACCTCCTTCAATTGATCGATGACATAATCCTTGTTTTCTGGATAGACAAAAGACGCATAAGACCAATCATTAAACTTTGAAATATAATAGTCTTGATTTGGTCTATGTGATGCAGTTGCTGAGTTCTTACATTCAAGCATTGCGTAATGATTCTTGTAGAAAAGAACTAGATCTGGCTGCCCTTGCCTATACTGAGCATCCTGTTTCATAATCTCAATTCCAGGAAACATTGATTTCAACTCTTTTATTAACTTACCTTGAAACTCACTCTCTTTCACATTTAAATCCCCTTCAACGTTCAAAAAATAAAAAGAAATGCGACAAAATCGTACATTTCCCCTCTCCTACTAAAGGGCATGAATCTTTTACGTTTAGGGACCCTTATTTTGTATCATTTTTGGAAATATAATAAGTTAATTCTTCTTTAGTTGGAAACCTTCCGAATCTCTTATAAAATTTCTTTTCCCATTCTTTAGATCTATAAAATGCCCACTTATCTTCTGGTCTAATCCACACAAGGTTACTTGGTCTATTATCTTTCTTATTCTTCGTAATATGTGACACCATTGTCATTGCTTCGTCTAATTTATTTACAAACAACTCTGCAATAATTTTGTGAATGAACATTCTCTTTCCATCAACCTTTATTGTAAAAGAACTTCCATGCTTCGATGCTACTTGTGGGTGCCTACGATTACTTCCATCTTTATGTACTTTCATTACTGTCCCATCATCGCTTGCATAATAATTAGGATGCCCAGGAATTTGCTTTCTCACCTTGAATCTCCTTTCGTAAAAAAAAAGAAAAGCTAATGAATTTCTCACTAGCTTCTCTTTTGATCTGTGTGCCATTAACTAAAATCTCAATCAGTTGGAACTAAATCAACTAATCCATTCTCAATCACATCTCTTGCAGGGAAGAAACGAATCTCATATGCATAAGGATTCACTGCTTCTCCATCAAGCTGTACACAAGTGTAAGTAACATCCTTACTCAAATGAGCGTAAAAGAGTTTGTAAGTTCCATCACCACAATCCATAGTTACATTTAGATCACCATCTCCATCTGTATCAATTGAGATCATTCCTTCAACCTCAAACAGAGCATCATTAGTTCTTGTGTTGAGTGCAATAACTCTTCTTCTTATTCCAAAGTCATTTGCTTCTCTTCTAATGTTCTCATTAACTCTGTAAGCTTTAGAGCATCCATTGAGACCGAAGATTAACAGTAAAAGAATTAAGACTGCAAATATAATTGGAACATACTTTGCAATCTTTTTCCACCAAGGCTCTTTTGGAGATTCGTTGTTCTTTTCAAATATTTCATCATATAATTTATCTATATTCATATCTTTTCAGTTCCTCTTAAAACTATTCTTGCTTCAACTAAATTGTTATCTACATCCATTGAGAGCTTAACTGCTTTAGTTCCCATTCGGACAATTTCATCAGGATCAATCTTATCTGTATTTTGCTTGTTCTGAATATATTCGGCTAAGTAATATAAGATTGCCTTTTTGATTTCTGTATCATCTAATACGCAAGTTCTTTCAATTGTGACCATAGTTTGCCTCAGAATGTAATTAGAAATATAGTTACTGCAATAAGAATAATTACTGGCAGCAAGCAAATAAACACAATAAGATTAGCAATTCTAATCAATAGGCACAATATTCCAACTAGAAATACTAACCAGAATATAATTCTACTTAAACATCCCACTTGACTATTCCTTTCCGCATTAATTCCGCAAGTAATTTCACATCATTAGTATTCATAACAGGCTCTCTATTTGGTGCCTGGTTTTCATTTCGCAGGATCCTAGCAAGCTTCAATGCTGCTTTTCTTATCAGTCATTTTCTTTCACTACCCTATTCTCGAATTTCTTATAAGCATCCAGATACCACTCGTGTCTATCACCATTGTAGGTCAACTCGTAGTACATGCCATCAAAAAGTGTTGAACTAAGAAGATACTTCCAGTTCTGAAGAGTCTTGCACTTCCATACCGTAAATACTGTAAAACTTGGCGCTGGATCAGACTTATCCAAATGCTCATTAATATAATCTTTTACAATTTCAACCGCTCTGCCATCAAAATTAATCATTTTATTCTCCTTTTTATTTTTATCAATATTATTTGCCTTACTGAAATCCAAGAGAAAGACTGGGCGAACGCCGTTAGAGTCACCGCAATCAAATCTCTAATTTGTTCAGCATCAATCAATCTCATATATATTCCTCCTCATAAGATATCAATAGTAAATTTCGAGTTCGTCCAATGTATACTCCTTGCCCAACTCCATACCTTCATACATAGTACCCAATTTAAAAAATGGAAACTTTATTGATTGGCCATCTTTAAGTAAAATTTCTAACCAAACATCTGACGAAAACGAGGAGTATGCTTCTATTTTTACTCCCTTTACATCATGCCGAAATGGTTTTATCACTTGGCTGATATATTTTCTTTCTTTGTCGTTAATAAGTTTCTTTCGCAAACATACATACTTATTTGGGCCAATTGATTTGAACAAGTCACTGCTAAACATCCAAAGGTATATAGGTTCATCAAGAGAATTATCTTTACCGATATCCCTTGCAATGAATAAATCTCCGTGCTCAGTTCTTCCTATATATCTATATTTTGGTGAAAGCGCATCCAATATTATTTGTTCATTTTCCGTAAAAACAGCTTGAAATATTTTAAACACTTTCTCTCCTTATTCATAACAATAGTAAGCAGCCTTTGTTTTCTTCCAGACTTTACCTTGTTTGAATTCTGCCTGATAAACCACGTTGCAAGGAATCTGTGAACCATTCTCAAGTAAATACCTTGCAGCATTGATAGATTCTTGAGATGGATGCCTATAGAACGACCCACTCCAAGTTGGTTGATACTGCCCTCGCTTAAATACTACTTCTCTGATTGTGTTGCCCCAATATGGATCACCTTGAACTCTGTTAAGCACAACTGATCCTGTATAAAGTTTGTCCTCCCAAGATTCGACTCCCATCTCTGCATCAATGATGTGTGAGAGAACATAAAGGTCGTCATTAGAATAAGTACGCTCTGTTTTTGTTGTAGAGAGTAGATCAGAGCGAATGAATCGATAGTCTCCATCAAATATAATTATTACCCACCCTCCAACATCAGTAACTGCTTCAATCTCTGTATTACGATCAACAGTTGTATGAATTGGAGCGTTTGTGTCTGCACCATTTCTAATATTAACCGAATCTCTTGTATACAGCAGATTAGTTATTCCCTGTGATTCATCAATTGCTGATTTATAGATCTGAGGAAGTTCCTCATATTTAGCAAAAGACGTGAAAGTGAATAATAATGAGAATATAATTGTGGTTAACAATCGCATTAATCTAAACCTCCTTCTAAAATTGAGTAAAAAGAAAAGAGCCTCAGAACATTTCGTTCCAAGACTCTTGCCCTCATACCTGCAACATATTTTTCAGCAAGATCATAATTATTCTTATTAAACATAACAATCCTCCTTAAAGTTAAATCAACTTTACCATTAAACATAATGAAAACTATGCGTACGTTGCTTGCATCCAAACTATTGCTAAAAATAGGCCGGCAAAGAAACATGCAATAAAGAACATTGCAGTCCAGCTATTCATGTCGTCCCAGTCAAGTTCCTCATTTAACCAAGTGACAAAGATCAGATAGGACGCAATCAAAACTGAGAATATAATTGCAAGCATCATAAATCCAAGAGCACCTAATAAACCAATATCTTTCATCTTTTACACCACGTTAAGAACTCTTCCATCTCATTGTATTGTTTATCTGATACAATTGCATGGAAAGCTAAACCATTTACTACATCGTGTTTGATTCCTCTTTTCTCGCAGAAATGAAGGAATCTATTAAGCCCATACTCACAATTGAAAATATAATTAAAGACTTTCATGCCAACTCCAACGTTAAACAAATTTATCGGCAACTACTGAACTAGTAATCCAACCAACAAAACAATTGCTATTAAAATAATCCCTATTACTTCATTTAGTTCCATATTCGTTCCAGCCTAACAAAAATCATTAAACTTATTCAAGTTTTCTACCACAAAACGGGCAATAATTAATCTTTACTGCGCAATTAACGTATTCTCCACTTGAAGTGTCTGCAATCAGTGTATGAGAATCTGGGTTGTAGCAAATATAATTCGCTGGATCATCATTAACTTCTTCTTCAATGAATCTTTTGTAAGCATTGGAAATTTCGTCAATTGCTGATTTTGCTGTACATAATCCATCTAATTCTGTAATTTTGATCTTCTTGAATCTCATGCAGAAATCGCACTGTTTCTCAAAAGTAAGATTAAGACGATTCTCATCGTCAGATAATGAAATATCAGTAAGTACGAACTTTTTCATTGATTCAAAAACCGCCTTTCATTAAAGTTTCGTTTTAGTTTTAGAGATCTTTGAATTGCGAGATCTATTGGTGAGTAAGAAGTTAGATAATAGTAATAGAGAAGTTTGAATGGTGTATTGCTCCTGTCAATTCTACCTTCTGCTTGAACAGTTTGCTTATACGAGTAACTAAGTGAATAGAATATAATTGTATCAGTTGTTGTGCAATTCCATCCTTCTGCTCCAGCTGTATATTGAACTAGATAGACCCATTTATCTCCAGTTGGAATTAGTTCATGTTTTTCTCCGTTCCATTCACTAAACGGGTAATTCCACTTTATTAAGTTATTTCTCAGCAAATATAATTCAGGTGAGAAATTGTAGAAGATTATTGACTTCGGATGCTCTTTAAGAATCTCCTTAATCCTCTCTATTCTACTTAGATCAGTATTCACACATTTACGCATTAAATAAAAGAGTTTACCAGTCTCTTCTATTGGTTCATTGTCAAATGGATTCCACCGATCCTTCCAAATCTTCTTGTACAATTCTTTGGAATAATCACAAGTTACCTTGAATTTCTTCCTTTCTATCTTGCGTTGTGAATCAAGATGTACAAGAGTATCTCTTCTATGCTTTGTGAGAATTCCTTGATTGATATAATGGTCAATGACTGGATAGTTCCTATAAGGTTTATATACAACATGATTCATCTTGAATTCTGTCTTATTCTTATAGAAACCATTTGCTATAAACACGTACATGTAATCCATCCATACATCACCACTAGTTGCAGAAAGCATGATCCAACGATTCTTTCTTGCAATATCTAAGAATGCTTTGGACCATGCTCCACTGTTGTGAGAGATTGCTTTGTCTTCATCAAATATAAACACCTGATTGTAAACTTTTGTGTACTTCCTAATGTTATTCCAAGAGTCTACAGTTACATAAATTCCAGCTAAGCAATACTTCTCATCTGTACTCAATCCGAATGGTTTAAGTTCTTCTTCCCACTCTTTTGAATCTCTCTTCTTTGGAGTTGTAATGATATAGAGATCTTTAGGATTCTTTGGCTTAGACCATTTACCTTGACCATTGACTTTTAATGATCCTTTGAGCTCCTTGAGATAAACATATGCAATACCTGCTCTACTTTTACCAGAGCCAGTGCCACCATCAAGAATACATCCATTGTGCATTCTATTAATTGCATCAATCTGAGTAGGATATAATTCCAGATTCATCTCACTCACCGGTTGAACCAAATCCACCAACATTTCTGCTTGTAGCAACCAATTGATTTGTTAAATGAAACTCTGCATTAATATATGGAATAATAATTATTTGAGCAATTCTTTCACCATTTTTAATTAATTGAGTCTCGTTTGAATCGTTATAAATTGGTACAATAATTTCGCCTCTATAATCAGAATCAATAATACCAACACAATTAGCTAATCTTAATCCTTTATTGGTTGATAAACCAGATCTAGAAAATAATGCTCCAAAATGATGTGGTGGTATTGCTAATGCTATTCCAGTGCCAATTTTTACAGTCTTATGTGGTTTAATATTAATATCTACTGTTGAACGCAAATCATAACCAGCAGAAAATGCAGTTGAATGATTTGGAATGACTGTCGATTCATCTAATTTTTTAATGTCAACTCTCATGCCTTTATTCCTTTCTTAATGTTTCAAGTTCTTCGTTTCTATTGTTGCAAGGAACATAAGTTACATAATTAATTTCTGACTTATCCCCTCTTTCAGCTCTTTCAGCACACTCACCAGCACAAGCGGCATAGCCAACCAGATCAACATAATTGTCAATCTTAAATTTACCAGTTGCTGCTCTTGCGATCTTAAACAGTGCCATCATAATTCCAACATCCTCACCGTTCAACTGCATTCCCCATCCAAACGTCGGATATTTAGCACGAATATAATTGTTCCAGAAGTTAGCGATAGTGTTGAAGTTATCTTCTGGATGCCCATACTGCTGGTCACGATCCCCATTGATACAATGTTCTGCCATGTCAAGAATTTCTTTTCTTACATTTGTTTCATTCTGTTCGATCATATCTCAATCAACGCTTCCTTTCCTACAAACTCTTTTATATTAACTCCAGAAATTCTAAGGTTGAATTTCTTTACATTCTCAATCAATTAATACTAATATTCCTTTTCCTCCAAATGTAAAGCAATTCCACTTTCTCTCACGTCCATAATTAATAAAGACTCTAAGATAAGGACTATCGCTCCAGCATTCAGGCACAACCACTAAAACTTGATCCTGTCTATTTGGAGCATATTGATAGAAACTCACATGATCTTTAAATAGATTCTTACAATAATCCATTACACTTTCTGTCCAGTAGCCATCCGTAAGAAAGGGTAACCATACAATTACATCATTCATTTCAAAGCCTCCATAATCATATGCATTGTCTGACCAGTAGGAGATGCAATCCAACAAATAGTATCTGACAAGCAAAAGAACATCATAAGCGCTCCAATAAACAATGCACATCCACTAACTACGAAAATTGTATCATAAAAGTCATCGTAGTATTCATTGCTGTTAAATGCTTTAATCGACTTCTTTATTCCATAAGTTCCAAATATAAGTATAATAAAAGCAAAGAGGCAACCAATAATACCTCTGGCTACCTCTACTTTTGCATATTCTGGAATCAAATAGGCTGAAGTCGTACCTAATTTTGAAGCAATGTTATTAATTACTTCATTTATCTGACTTCCCAGATTCTCCATTCTTTTTAATCTCCTTTAAGAATGCTTCTTCCTTGTCATTCAGTTTGCCCATCATAGACTGAAGAGTTGTAATTGTAGAACTCATTGCGTCCTTCCATCCACGAATATAAGCAAGTTTGGTTTCAAGCGTGTCATTTCTTTCTTCTACCATTTGTTTGTTCCTTTCAGCAAATATAATTTTTATAGACTTTAATTCTTTCTTCATTTACTTTCAGATCTGACTCAAGACGTTTCTTATCGTTCTCAAGCATTTTCTTTTCACATAACAAAGCTGAAACAACTAAAGTAACAAAACCCAACTTCCAAACAGATTCCCACGATAATTTATTTAACTTCTTCATTAGTGCTCTCCTTTCTATGTTCCTTTCTTATTTTCAGAACGGCATTTCTGCATCGTCATCATGACATACATCCGGAGCATTTGGATCAATGCCTGCGTCATCCATTAATGCTGAATACTTGGCTGAGATTGGATCCATATGAGGCTTTACAATCATCAGATTCAAATAGATTGATGCTGGATCATACTTGTGATAGAAGTTCATCACCATATCACAATTCTCAACAAACATTCCATCAAGCTGTCCATACATTGTTACTGGAAGCTCTTCGAGTTTATTGTTATTCTTAATGATCTGAATCTTAGGAGGACGATTTGAACTGTCAGTATTAACGTTAATCTTAGTAAATCTAATAGGTGGTTCGCCTTCGTCTGGATTTCCACCAAACTCTTTGATGTTAGCTCCATTCTGTTTGAAAATATCAACATACTCATCAGGAATTCTAAGGTTGAACGACCTCTTACCCTTACTATTTACGATTCTTCCAGTATGAGGATCCTTTCTCTCAATACCAGCGAAATTACGGAATGATCCACCAAGAATGTCCTGATTAGTTGCTCCCTCAATAATCAGATCTCTTCCACTCATTGAAACTTTCATTTGTCTGCTCCTTTCAGCAAATATAATTTTAATGTACTATATGAAATTGTTGCTATTACATTTCTACGAAGTGATTGAAATCGCCAAACTCGTTGATATGACTAACTGCATCATTACAAATTTTCTGGAAATAATCCTTATCGATATAATTCTGCAATTCTTTAGAACTTAGAACTTTATCAGATTCAAGCCATTCATATCCAGTTGTTCCAGATAATGCGTATCGTTTATTTTCGTTTACACGATATAATTTTGCTCCATGGCCATTTGTCATTGGAACAAACTGACCAACTCTACCAACGAATTGATCGACTTCATGATCCGTTCCTTCATCATATACAAGATGAATTGTTCCTGCAGATGTGTTGAAGACTGTACAAAGGTCATCAAATTCAATTGGTTCATGTGTGAACAACGATTTACGAATATAAGGAATTTGGAATTCTTTTCCTGTTGTCTCCCATTCGTTAGGACTTTTTGGATCATCGTCGCCATGTAATCCAACAAATACTGCATCGTTTACAAGACAAATCTTTTTCCAAGTATGCTCGACTTCGTAGTTAATTCCATAATGCTTTCCATACTCAAGAATATAATTACAAATCTTTTCATCCGGATCAGCAATCTTAATAGAATCAGTCTTGATGTGAATTACTTTATAACCCATTGCTTCAACGTGTTCCTGTAGTATACGCATTACAAGAGATCCTCTAAGCGCAATAATGTTATTTACATTTCTCCAATCTCGTGCAGGATTCTCATAACTGGTGTATGAAATTCCATAGAAGCTATTGGCTGCGGTCTTCAATGCATTTGAAAGTCCACCTGCTTGTGATTCATCTTCAAGATACTTTGCAAGAATCCCACCAAACATCTTTTTTGCAGAATCGAAATCTTTGTGTTTAATTGCAATCCTTGCTGCTAATAGTTCAGCATATTTAGGTGTATCATCACCCATATAATTCAATTGAATAGCATTAGTAGGATGAAGAGATGTGGCATCAAACGTAATTGCAGCGAGATTTTTACCTGGTTTTGGAAGATACATCCCAGGACTTGCATAAACGTATCCTCCAACGCTCAGATCAACTCCATGAATCATGTTATGCCAGTTGCCTGATTCATCTCGCTCAACATAATAGTCCGGAAAGCAATTATCCGCCTTAGATTTTACTGGCATTTATCATACTGCTCCTTTCTTATTTTTCTTTTGACTCTTGTTCATGGAAATATAAGGTCCTCCAAGATCATTGATCACATCCTGAATGTATTTAGGTGGTTGCTCTCCTGGAAGATACTGCAACCCTGTCTTGAAATCTGTATAGACAAGTCCAGGATGTTTGTTCTTTCCAAAGATTAGCCTTAGAGTTAACTGGTTTGTTGTGTCATTAGGGGTCCCACCAGAAATATCAGCAAGAATCTCTCTAGCAACAAAATCATCGTGAATCTCATTAAACACAGCTTCAGTACTTAACACGTCGTTATCACAATATTCTGCAACTCTATTCCAATCCTTTACTGCAACTGGCAGATACCATGGTTGATTCCATTCCAAATGCCTTTTATGAAGTTTAAATTCCCACTTCTTCAAAGACATTTTATGAGGTGCAGATGCGAAGTCGTAAATATCAGTATAAGAGAGATTGTAAGCTTGACCAAACTGACCATTATCTAAACTCCCTTTGTCATTATTTACAAGCTTTGAAGACAGATTGTACAGTTCTTCTACTGTGTATCCTTGAGATCTTGCGTACAACATATGGTTATCATATTTGCGATTATTAAACCCGATAAGTTTATACTTAAATAAACTAGAAACTTCATCGGCACTTGGGTTAACCATCCTATGAATAGTTTTACCTTCACCTTGAATCTTCCAGTTTATTAAGAACAGCGCAGGAGTATCTTCAGGAATTGTTTTAGGAACATCATGCCCTTCTGCTTTTGATTGTGCATAACTAGGAAAGACCTCACAATCGAAGAATACTATCGGAGCAGTCTTATATTCCTCTGTTTCCTCATTCTCCTTATCCTCAATATCTTTGGAACAGAAATGCATTTGACCAAACTGTTCCATGCAATACTGAGCATTGTTCGATGAATTAACACAGAAACTAAAAATATCATTCTTCAGATCTCTAATGTCGTACGTCTTACCAGATCTATACTGCTTGTCCAGTTCACTTACAAGAAAATCTACTTCAGGTTTTGTGTGACCATGATGTTTCTTTTGAAGACAGTTAATCACGAATGACCTTAACTGCTTCTCATTATTGAATCCTTCCCAATCTACCATATCACTTTGTTTTGCTCCTTCCGATTTCAACGGCAAACCAGAAGAGATTGAAGCAACTGGCAGATCATTACACAAATATAATTTTCTTCTTAAGCTGCTACCACCATTGAAGACTTTAATCTCGACATTATCCCCGTAAATGCGAGACAGCTCTTCAGGATTGCCACCAGTGTACAGATAATGCAGATGAATTCCGTTACCACTCTTAGACGTTTCTGCATATGTTGGAGGAAACTTTTTTGCTGCTTCCAAATTCTTTGCAAGGCACTTCTCACCATTCTCTCCACGAATATCAAGATCAATTACAATCAGTTCAAGAGGAACCTTAACATAATGAATCTTTTTCGTATCAAGATCTTTCAACTTGGTAAGACACTTTGCCCAAGAATACTTTAATGGATGTGCAGAATCATCCTGTTCATACTGAGCTTGATACTGAGAATATAATTTATCGAAGATTGATGGTTGCTCTTTTAACCGTAACCAATCAGGAAGATCAGATTTCTTTTCTTCGGTTGATTCATCTTCTTCCTTCTCAGTTTCTACAGATTTAATTCCAATCCGTTCTGGTTTAAATCCAGAGAAATACGTATCATTATACTCTTTAAAATATAATTTGAGCGTATCTCTGAATTTATATCGAACAAGAATATTCTTAAAACGAGAAGCTTCAGCATATGCACAATACATATCATAAGCTTTTGCAAGACTAATCCCATCCTTGAGTTGAAGATAATTTTCCTGAACAAAGTTTTGAAAAGGAGATGTCCTGTTAAGCATATCTTCTGCAATATAGTGATCGTAGTAATTCTTTCCATGCTTCCGATATACAGCAAGACATCTCGCAGCAATACCACTCTTCTCAAACTGAAGATGTTCTATACACTCATCGTATTCATCTGCAGATAATTTATTTCCAGTAGGTCTGACATCTATTAATCTACGATTCATTCCAGAATTTGGAGACATTTGAACAGGTTCATTTGATCCAACTACAAGTAAGCAGTTTGGAACAGTATTGAATTGTCGTTCAAATTTTCCATTGACTTTGATCGGTTCATGAGAGACGATCTTATTGAGTGTACTCTTGACAGTAATCATGTTCATCTCTGCATCATCGTCAAACACAAATACACCATCCTCAGCAAGAAAGCTTGTCCCAAACGCATCACGACCACAAAGTCCATTCGCTTCAAACTTAGTTGCATAAGAGTACTCACCATTTGTCAGAAGATATGCAAGAACCTTTCCAATGATTGTACTCTTACCAGTTCCAGGTTCTCCATAGAATACAAGCATCTTCTGGATTTTTTTCTGATCACCTGCAATCAAACACCCAAGATACCATTCCCACTTCTCTCTTTCTGACGGTAAATATAATCTGTCACAAAGTTTATCGTAGTATGGTGTATCCTGTTCTACGATTGGATAGTCCAGTTTGAATGTTGCATAATCAGATCTTTTTGGTTCAGTATTTGAAAACATAATTTTCTGATTCAACTTGAACTTTTCATTCCATTCTGGACGATAATCCTTTTCGCAAAAGGCATGCCAAACCTTAATTAGTCCACTACTTGTGTCAGAGATTCGTCTGATAATTGGAGCATGATCCGGGTCCTCAAGATAGGCTGCTGACTCTGTTTCACGAACATACTTTTCAACCTGTTCGTCTATCATTGTCACAGCTTTTGAATCATCCGTCTCCCAAAGACCTGTATCTGGATTGAAGATTGCATAGAACTTCTGACCTCTGACTAAGAGATCCTTAACTGCTGGCTTATTAATCACAAACGAAGGGGTGTACACGTTTCGTTGCAATTTATTGTCCCATCTTTTTGAGACTCTTAAGAAATCATACATGTCCATACCCCTTTCATTTCGTTAATTTGTTTCTGTGATTTTCTTGCTTCGAAATTCTGGAATATAAACTGCATGGAATTTCTCACAATTGAACAGCAACTTAATCGGCTCCGGCTTTCCAAATCCTTCAGTCGCCTCTGTAACCTTCTTCTCAAACTCTCTTGAGTCATCTTCATACTTGCAAATACCTTTGTTTCTACATCTATCACAATTCATAATTACTCCTTTTCAATTTCAATTGTTTAAAAAGTTTGGATCAAGTGGATAATAAGTTGAAATATAAAATTTCATCTGAGACCAAACATCCATTCGCCTTAAGTCGACTTGACAATTTGGAATGTAAAAAATTGATCCCTTGCCATCAGCTTCATAATCCCTATTTAGCCATCGATCCAAAATATAATTTGCGTTATTTATATTTTTGACAATTCCTAAGTTATCTAGCATTGCATTGAGGAAGAATATTGGAGTATGTTGCCCACAATTGTCATAGACGTCTTCTGCAAGTGCGCACAACATCTCCAAAACAGAACAGGGGCCATCAGCCACGTCTGACCGATAAACCCCTGTTTCGTATGCAAATTGATCTCTTAGTCTAAGCCCTGCAGCGGCTCTATTAGCATCGAGAGTCATTTGCCAAATATAATTCTTACTTGCTAAATACTCGAATAACTCTATTGTATAGTTTAGACAGCCGTAGTTATCATACAGCCATTGAATGTAATCCTTTCCAATCATTCGTCTTCCGGTGCATCGTTGCCCCCGAAGTAATCCTGATAATCAGTATTATACTTCACAACATGGAAGTCTCTATGTAGTTTGTTGTTTCGAACCCACACAGCTTCCTCACCATTCTTGAACCAACCGAAACGATACAACTTATCTCCAAGAAGTTCGTTGCCATCGACAAATGTTCCATCTTCATCTGTCAGTACATCATCCTGCATGAAGTATAAGAGCTCTTCTTCTTCATATGACACGTCTGGCCACTCATTGTCGATTGGTCTATTACCGAGGACATCGATCTTATCTCCTTTCTTCTTTTCATACTGTTGCAGCTGTTCATTAATTTCATTCTGTTCACGCTGTTGTCTTTCTTCGTAAGTCTCATACTCAGGTTCAATATCCTTGAGATCCTCTTCTGTTACTTCTGCTGGTTCATCAGGATTCATCTCTTTTTTAACATCCTTAATCTCCTGAACCTTCTTTGCATAAGCGGCATAGTTGATCCCCGGCTTACCTGGCATTGCAATCTTTGCAGGACCGCCAGAAACAATTATCGGATGATCTGGATCCTTTGTCTCTGCTTCCTTATAACCTTCCTTGATTGCGATTTTCTCAACCTGTTTCTGTCTTTCCTGAATTGTTTTCTCGGATTCCTCGTACTCTTTGTCACGATACTTATATCCAACGAGTAATCCTGTTACTGCACCTGCAATAAAACAAATACTTCCGAATATAACAATCCTTCCCCCATTCATTTCTTAATCTCCTCGTTAGTATCATTAATAATTCTGAATGTTCTTATTGAAGATCCATCTTTAGTTACTATAAGAGTCTTTCCATCATCTGCAGAAGAGCAAAGATACTCTGGTTCTTTATCATACATGCTCTTCTCAATTGTTTCAAGTTTCTTTAAGATCTTGTCTTTATTTGTTAGTCTCTTGATGTCGTAACCAAGTTCAATTACTCCAGTAACAAGACCAATTACTGCAGCTGAATTCTGAATATCATCAATATGCTTTGCAACAAAAATTGCAAAACGAGTTGCACAATTAGAAGCTCTTTCCTTTAATCTTTCAACCAGAGACTTCTCTTCTGTTGACTCATCATTTGTACCATTGATAGTAGTATAAGTTTTACGATCATCAAGAGCTGTCTTAACAAGAACAGCACCAACACCAACAACCACTGCTCCAACGAGAACTTTTCCAAGTGTGGATAACATAAATATAATTCTCCTTTCACATAAAACAAAAGAAAAAGAGCCTAGACTAAAATTCTAAACCCTTCTTCTCATCTCTTCACTATAGGACATGAATCTCTTGCGAATATCAATACTTAGACCATCCAAGTGAATAGATTCTTTGGTCATCAAAGATATTATTTGAAATTGGCTTACCATCTGAATAAGTAATAATTGCCAAGAAGTTTGGTTCTAATCCATCTCTAAATCGCTGTGCTGCTTCTGTATTACCATCAATCCCGATTGTAATCTGATTTGTTGTGCCATCAGGATTTTCATAGAATACACCAGCAGCTTGTCCTTGAACTGTCGGAGATGCTCCAAACTGCTTACGAATATAATTCTCTGTTAGCACGCCCTTTGTTGCAAGTGCCTGATTAACATAATGAAGAATCGTTTCAGCTTGTTGCCTATTCCATTTTGCATTATTTGTCCAGTTATCATTTGACTCATCAATCATGAAACTGTGAGGAATATAAACTTCGTCTCCTGTATTAACTGGAATAGTTGTCTCAACAACAGTTCCATCCTCTTTCATTTCAATTGTCTTAAGAGATCCACCAGTAAGATACTGATAATCCTTTTCAGCTCCCTGATCTTCAACAACTCTCTGACGATAAGTATTAAAGGAAGTTGTCGTCGCTGCAAGAGATGCCGCTACTGCCTCAAGCTGTTTATGAATTGTTGCATTAGATAGACCCATAAATATAAGCCCAACACCATTGAGTACAATACCAGGACCAGCTGCCTTTGCGAAGTCGATTGCAGTCTGCTTACGATACTTTGCGACATACTGAGCTCTTGTCTCATCCATATCTCTCCAACCGTCTTCTTCATCGCATTCTGCAACAAATCTTTTTGCTCTATCAAGATCATCCTGTACATCGACGATCTTGTGAGCATCGTTGATAAGTTTTACAGTTCCTGCAGCAATACATACCCCACCAATTACCAATTCAATTCTATCCGCATTTTTCTTGCAAAAGAAAAGGGCCCCGTTAAGGACCCTGCTTAATTTTGACATAAATATAATTCCTTTCTTTAAACATTTCTAACATCTTTCGGAGATGGAAGTACTAACTGATACTTTCCAGCATAAGGACCGAAAGATACTCTCTTATAACCAATTGTGCTCGGATCTGTCCAACCATAATAGAAATCGTTAAAGTTGGATGTAATCGGAGGATCGAGTAACCCGTATAAATCGCTAACTTTTGCTTTTTTATATTGAGCAATCAATCCTTGCAATTTGACCACAAGATCAGATGCTGCCTGAGGAGTGTCCAGATAAATTTCCTGAACATTCGTAGACGATCTATTTGCTATATTATTGGATATAATTGTTCCATTAGCCGATGTTTTAGTGGTGTAAATCTTATTGTAGTTAGTTCCTCCACTACTTGTCGGTTTGATAATTCCATTCCATCCGATCTTCTTGAATGAATTATCAATAGATGCCTGAGCGCCATCCGATAATGCATTAACCATTCCAGAGAACGTGTCGTGAAGAGTTGCCATAGTTCTCGGAACAATATAATTGTCGATAGCATCTTTGAAGATATCACCAAAGAATGAAGGCTTATGAGTCGTTGCCTTCACTTTCTCCGACTGATTCGGATTCTTCTGCTCTCCTGTCATTCTGTTCTCCTCTCAATACTAAATATAACGTTTTCAAGTTTCTGTTCAGTTCATGAATCTCGGCAACAAGCTTTTTGGAATAATAGTCAGTCATTTGGATACACTTTCTTACCTTCTACTTTTCCGAGAAGAATATTGATAGATGTCTTCTTTGCATCAGAATCCCAATATCCAATTGTGTATTCTCCATCATTATCTTCATAAACTGCGCATCCGTAATATTTATGAAGACAGCCAATATCTGGACAGAGGTCGTTAATGTCCTGACCCATTACATTTCTAATTTTATCTTTCACTGTAAGTTTTGTGAAATAACCAAAATTATATACTTTCTTGTTCAGAGAGTCTGCAACATCAATTGCTTTATTCTTGTTTTTGCCTGATCCGATAACAGCAAAGTTACTAAAGATCAAAGCCTCTTCTTTTCTCTCTTCTTCTATCAGAATAAAATCAACTCTCCATGCTGTTCCATCTTTAGTTGATGAGGATGGAAACTTCGCTATAGGCGAGATCTTAGAAGCGTTAAACCTAACTTCTTCCAAAAGATCATTTTCATAAAAAACTGGATTACTATATCCGAGATCCTTTACAATCTTATTGATATCAGATGGAGTGAGATATTTATTCTCTTTAAGAATCTTATCAGCATTGCTGCAGAGTGCTCGTGCGTCTGCACTATTATTGAACTCAACGAACCACTTTCCAGAATTAATAATCTGATCTATTGCTAATTCATTGCCTTCATTTTTGTTAACTGCCTCCTTGACAAGTTCATCAACCATATCTGAGATTGTGTGAATAATTTCTCTTCTAGTCTCTTCCTCTACACCATCAGAATAGATCAATTTAACGAGTTTTTTTACATAGTTTTCGATCTTCATAAAATTCTCCTTTTTGTGTGGTTGGATGAAAATATAAAAGAAAAGAGCCTCAGAACATTTCGTTCCAAGACTCTTCTAAATAATTACTGTGTTTCTTCTACGGTTGAATACGTAGGTTCGTCATCAATCGGACCCTCAATCTGAGTTTCAGGTTCAGATACTGGGGGCAGATCAATAAACTTAGGTTCGCATGACTTTGCAACAAGCACACCACCTACAAATGCGGCAGCGATAGCACAAGTTCTGCCAACTCGCTTACCCCATTTTGTAAGATTCGGATGCTTCTCCAAAGTCTCTTTTCCTACTTCCTTAAGAGATTTCTCAGTCTTTACAACTGCCTCAACATCATTACCATTCTCATCCTTGAGAACCTTCTTTTCATTAACTAACATAATATATCCTCCTTATAAAAAACAAGTTAATTACTCCATTAAGACAACTGATTTATTTGCGAATTCCAATTTAATAGATAGGGCACTCATCGTACCAGTACCCTATCCGATCCTCATACATGGTCCAATCTATATCACCATCTTTTTCCCCACTTAATGGAGTCCCCATACATGCGAAACACCCATACCATTGAATCTGGATCTTTCGGATCTTCGATTGGAGAAATCTCAATATCGATGGTTGACTCGTCAAGCTGACCTCTTCGATCGTCATACCAGCCCCAATCATCTCCAGCAGTTACTTTAAGCTTAGTATCAATCAATCTATAAATATCATTGTAGGTTACATAATTACGTCCTGCAGAGTCTTGCTGATTAATGTCTCCCTTATCTAATGCAATAGAAAGATTCTGAACTCTTTCACGAATCTGACTTGGTGACTGCGTTGAATAGAAATATCTTGATGCAAAGTCATCCCAATACTTATAAATCTGATTAGCAATAGGAGGATCATTAGCTGTATTAGATTCTGTCTGAGGATTTTTTGCAATTTCCTCTTTATTTACAGCATCCTTTACTTCTTTTGCCTTCTCTTCACCAAGTGCTTCCTCTGCTTCTTTCTGGAATGCTTTATAACCTGCAATTGCATTATTTGCAAGAGTTAAAGCTTCAGTCATATTTGAAATTTTCTTATCTGACTGCTTTTTTGCTGTAATTGCACATGCAATAGTAGCTGACTGGAATATAATAATTGGAATAGCTTGAGGAGCAAGCCGTTTAATTGTTGCAACGTAGATGTTATGCTTCTCGTTATCATCCTTTGCTTCTGCAATCATCTGCTTCGCCGTGTCAATTGTTTCGATAATTCCTCTTGCATTGCGAATAGTTGTAACTGTTGTCGCAAGACTGAATCCGATTGTTCCTCCAGTTAAAATTGCCGATTGATGGAGAATATAAAACTTCATAACCGGCTTAACGATTTTGTCTGTGTGCTTCTTAACTACTGGTACTAAGTTCATAATTTAGCTCCTTTCAAAAGCTGTTTGTGTATTGTGAAAAAGAAAGAGACTCTGAACAATTTGTTCGGAGCCTCTAATTCTTTGTTACTCATTTTTTTTGATGACCCATAACCCATCCCACAATAAGACCTGGGATAGAGATAATTGCCACTACTAAAATTATTCCGAGGAATATTTCTGGTACTGTAATCGCCAGTGCTCCAACACCAAGCATTGCAGTAATAGCAATGAATGCAACTGGAATAGCGATTGCAGCCACAATTATTCCTACGATAAATTTAGCAATGTTTTTCATATCCGCTCCTCCTTATAATATGGATACAAATCACTAAAAATCTAAGTTTCCACTAAGGAGATTGAAAAAATTACGAAACAAAATATTTCTTCAGACAGAATGCAACAATCATCAGAAATATAACAACAAACTTCCTAAAGATTCTTTCTGAGTTTTCTTTTGATATGTTTAATAAATTAAGTGCACATAACAAGCTCAGAAGAATGTATAATACAATCACTTCTTACCTCCTTTATTCAATTCGTTTCTTACAGTCTCTGTAAATATAATTTTAGAGAATTCAAAGCAGGCATCATATGTCCATCCAATAGCATGAAAACTGTCATAGATTTTTGAAAGGTTCTCTGCCATTTCAAGTCTACCTTTTTCCTCATTCACTATTGCATCGGCATTATGTAACAGAGCTTCTTTATTAAGTGTCATTTCTTCTTCCTTTTCTTCCAAAGAACCGGTTTGTCTGTTAATTCATTTGCAGGTTCATTCATGCAATCATAGCATTTACTCTTTGGATCAAACTCATCCTGTTCACAGTATTTGCATTCAGGGCACCATTTCTTAAAGTCAACTATTCGCTGTTCTCGCATAGTATCTCCCATTTAACTAGTCATCGTACGCATTATTCTTTCAAAATTATAAGAGGATAAAGATTAAAAAATAAAAGACTAGGAATCGAAATTAATTCCTAATCTTTTATATTTACCAAGGATAGTGAAAAGTCACTCCAGGCACCATAAAGCACCTAGTAATAATACCTATAATCTTTCTCATAATCCTTATCCTCCTTTTCATTAGAAGAATTGAATTATTTGCGAAGCAATCTCTCAATCTCCCGCTGAATATAAATCAACTTCTTCTTATCATCTGGTGTAAGCATTTCTTCATCAACAGCCTTACCATCTTTGAAGTATTTAAGCTTTGGATAGTGATTGAGAATATTGTCTTTTAACTGAATTTCAAGCATTTTTAGTCCTTTCCAAAAGTATCTACAATGCATTCGTGACCAACCATTCTTTCCGCGTAGTATCCTTCCTTTATAATATCATAATAAATAAAGTCTTCTATATTATGACCACACTGACATCTAACAAAGTTTGGATATGTCCGAACTACATAAAATTTCTTTCTATCAGCTTCAACCGGATCTCTTTTGGATACAAGAAATAACATTTTTCCTGCTACCAATCCTTCTTTGAGTAATTTGATTTGTTCATTAAGTCCGATCATACTTTCTCCTTTGTCTTATTAGCTAATGCTATTGACGCTTTTGTGGCATCAAGTAAATTCATATTCCTTTTGTGGACATAATAAGATACCCTTTTAATATCTACATTTTTAGCAGCACAATATGCACTCAATGTAGGATATTCAGTTCCATTTTCTGGGTCAATCGTAACTTTGCCCTTGAATCTAGATAGATTTGATTTACTTGATGAAACGTTTATAGGATCAGTTGTAACTTTATCATTGATTGTAGATGAAACGTTTATAGGATTTCTATCTGTATAATTTCTATTACCCATATGATCAAATTCTGACGAAATTTTGTCAATAGAACCGAATCCATTTTTTATAAGTAACGAAACCAAATTGCAATTGTCTTTAGCTATCCTTCTTCTGATTCTGGATTCTCTAATTTCATTTATGAAATCTATAGCTTCGTCTTTTAGAATACGGTCATTATGTAGTTCAATCTTGTGAAGAATATCAATTGTGATGGTATCTTCATGCTGAACTATCTTTTCCTGTTTTAATAAATATTCTTGTAATGAATGATAGTCTTTAAATGTATTAACTAAAGGAGCAAAAACATTAAATAAGGATGTATTATCTATAATTTCTTCATTTGTTAAATCATCCGATCTATTAATAGAAAACCATGTAGATCCTGGACGTAAGTTTTCTTTTACAATTTCTGTATTGCTATCTTCCTTAATCGATAATTTAGACAAGTCACTTCTTTGTAAACCCCATCTTTTAATTGTCGATGGTTTGGACCTTTTCAAGCTTTTTAAATAGTTCAAAGCCGATGATCTGGTTTTCCATTCTGTTCCACCATTATTAACTAAAGGATTTAATTTATTATTCGCATCAAAATAAAAAATCTTATCACCATTAGAATACATAATTTTATACATAAATTTAATCTCCTAAAATAAAAAGACTTGTCTTAATACTCTACAAAGAATAGAGCCCTAGAATTTTCATTCTAAGACTCTTTCTTGATCACTTGTCCTTAAAATCGTCCTTGACTTTAGGAAGATTCTTCTGGAAATCGTCCTTAAGCTTCCAGATTCTTCCATTACACAGTTTCATATCTTCATCAGACATGTATGCGAGTTCAGCAGTTCTCTTGGTCAACTCCTGACCACGAACAGCAACTGCCAAAGACCCAATGGAAACAAGAAGACCGCCTACTCCAAGCCAGTTAATTGACTTGGAATTAGCTTTCTTCTCTGCCATAAGGTTTGACAGATTTGTCATGTCCCGAGCATATTCCTCAGAACCGTAATCCTCCCATTCAATTTTCTTCTGAAGCATTTCGATCTGCTTTGTGTAGAAATCTTTCTCTTTCTTAAAAAGACCCATAAAATTCCTCCTTAAAACATTTTCACAAGTTCCACTAAGAGCGATGATTTATTTGCAAGAGGATAAACTTCCAACGTTTCTTAGGAATCTTAGTGAAGTGAAGATTCATTGGGCTAGTCATTGTGAGAACTCCACAAATCCTTGAAGTCATTACTCCTGCAAACATCAACGCTCCAAGAGCCATACCAATCAATAACACGATGATGTACCACATTCATCCCTCCTTACACAACCCTTAAGTTCTTCTTTAGATAAATATAAAACTACACCATCAGTCTCTGTTACAACTCTTAACATATTTCCTTTACTATTAATGTTTGCAACAGTTACAGGAACATAGAGTCTATCACCATTCTCAAAATTTTGCATCGTCATACCTCTCTAACCAATAATCCCAATCCATCGGTTCTTCATTGAAGTAAATATAATTGCAGATCCTTCCGTTCTTAAGTCTCTTCTGATATTGTCTTGTTGTAATGTATTGTGTTCCATTATCTGGATCATCATAATTAATTCTCCATCCAATTTCATCACCAATAATCAACATTCCAACATCTTTATCTTGTTGCAAGAATCTCAGGAAATCACCAAGACTAGCTTCTCCTTCATGCACAAATGATTGATTAAGATTCAAAAGAGCTGTAGAAACTTGAGAGAACGTAGTCTCAAACATAATTCCAAACTGAGGAAGATAAAAAAGAGCTATTTCTTTGCATTCTCCGTCAATCTCATTTGCTTCGTCTGCCTGCTTTTCAAGATCATCGAGTGACTCATACAACTCGTCAGGTAAATATTCTTGTACGTTCTTCCTATACTCTATATACTTGCTTGCTGTCAAAGCACCAGCAGCTGCAAGAGAAGCCTTCTGACTATTAGAAACCCTATTACTTGCAATGATAGCGCCAATAGTTACTCCACTTGTTACTACTGGAAGAATATAATGTTTCTTATCTCCGTCCTCTGATTCTTTCTTTGCCGCCCTAATAAAAAGAACGTCTGAAGCAATTACCCCTGCTACAGCTGTTCCTGTTAAAATCTCTGGAATATGTTTAATGATTTTCTTTTTTAGAGAATATAATTTTAATTTCATTGGATAGTCACTCCTTTTGCTATCTCAATTGGTCCTTTATTCTTTTCTTTAATTGCAAGCTTCATCTTATCGTGAGCAATCCTGTTATAAGTTGAAATATCAAGAAGTCTCATATAGTCTATGCTCATATACTTCTCAGGATTTGTTCTGAATTTCTTTGGAAGATTGTATTTCCAATAGAAATCCACTTGCCACCAATCACCTTTCTGATCCTGAATAAAAGGAACGCCTGCAACCGGTTTGATTGAATCATTATAAAGTTTTGACTTAAAGAAATCACTCGTATATAAGCAGTCCTCGTTACAAGGATGAGGACACTGATTATTACGATTACAAATAAACAGTAACTTCAATCTAGTGCCTCCAATTCATTTTCAAACATCTTCACTCCAATGTTTCCATATCTATCTTCGATCTCTTTACTTGTACGATTGTAAGTTTCCTGAAGACTCTTACTATCATACACATATTTGAGATTGTAGATGGTTTTAGCTGTGTCTTTGATCCATCTCTCATCTGATTTAGAAAGCATTTCAAGAATCTCCTTCCTTGTATTCTTAACCATTAAAACCTGTTATTGCTCTGTCAATACAATGTTTGTGGAAGTACGTTTTTGATTTAAATCTCCCATGACCAGAAATCACATAGCCAAGATCACTTACTCTATTGAGATTAACTTCTTTTCCACAATAAGGGCAAGTTGTGTTTACGTTTGTTTTAATCTTAATTGTTCTGATTTCCATTTCACTCATTAGCTTTCTCCTTCTTTGTGAGATTATCAATAGCAATTCTCTTGTCAGCTGACCAGAGAGTTCTATTCTTACAAATTGCAATTATCCCTGAATAGTAATTGGAAGATGCTTTTGTAAGAACGCTTGAGATAGCCATTCTCTGATCAGCACTCCACATATTACTTTTACCGATTGCATCAATGGCTGAAGCATATGTTGGAATATAATAAGTATTGTCAGAAGATATTGTTGAACTAATTAAAGAGTCTGCAATTTCATTCTTCTGAGTCATCACTACATACGCACCGCAAAGAGTTGCGCAGATTTTAAGAACTTTAATTGCATTAGTTTTGTTTACTACATCGTGAAATTTCAGTTTCATTTGTTTTCTCCTTTTTCTTGTGTGCATGGTTAAATAGAAAAGGGGTTGTTACGCCCCTTTAACTTCGACGGAAAGCTTTTTGATCTGAGCTTCTTTCCATTTGCGCTCAATGAGTCCTGTTGCATCCACAAGGACTTCTTTTACGATGCGAAAATCCGCATACGCAATTCCAATAATCATTGCGTATTCTATCGCACCATAGTCTTTAGTACCTTCATAGATACACATCCCCAAAAGAGTACTCATAAAAACAGCTGACCAAATTTTTCCAATCTCATTTAAAACGTTCATATTTGAACTCCTTTCCTATTATACCTTCATTAGAAAGGATGAAATATTTGCGAGCTATTCTTTCTTTTCTACATTCAATCTTTCATCTACTATCTGAACCAATAAATTGAACTCCCATTTTGGCATTCGGTTTACATAATTTTCCAATGCTATTTTCATCTCTTTCTGATACTCATCCATTGATAGCTCCTTAATCAAATATAATTTTAGGCCATTTGAGCGAACTAATGATTAATTTGTTTTCAGGAATTCTATTCTTTACATTATTCCTGATTTCATACTTTCTAGTTCCAACGTAAATATAAAACGCTACACCTATATAAAATCCAATAAAGAAATAAGAAATACTCATCATTAAATACTCCCTTCTAAATCAATATTCGATCTATAGTAAATGGTTTTGTAATTCATACTTTTAGGATCCCACCTCATCATAGTGATCCTGAATAATCCTTTAACTGTTTCAAAGAATTCTCTACCAAAATCTAGTACTTCACTTTGTTCATTAAAGTAAAAGGTTTTCTTTAATGGTTCCTTGAACGGAATATTATTCCAAATAATGATTTTATACTCATGAAATGGTTTAGACATTATTAACCTCTTCCAACTTTATCTAACCAACCAGAACTCAGGACGAACACCACGCGATGATAAAGCTGTAGAAAAGCTAATATAACCATCGTAGTCAACAAAGGCAAATAGAGATGAAGAGAATTCATTTTTCACAGAATTTCGAAGCCATCCCCATTCGTCTTTATAATATGCAATACGATTACTTCTCCATTTCATGAGTAGCAACTGTTCATTATTATCAGGCTCGACACATTCTTTAACACAGCTATCTTTCCACCCACAAATTTCACCGACTGTAGGAATTGTAATATCAATCATGTGCTCTCTTAACTCTTTAGGAAACATTTTAAACAGATCGTTTTCGATCCACTTTTTAAGATCAGATTTTTCATATCCACCTTTATTACTTCCGTTTTCGTTCATTGGTAGTTTTGTGATGTAATCATCGAATAGAAATAATAGACTATCATCCTTGAATTTTTGCACTGTTGCAGTAAACGTTCCAAGATCACCTAAAGGAATTTTAATCTGATCGCCAACCACTAGGATATCAATCCATTTTCTCTGGTACATATATCGTTGCCATCCTTTCAAACATATGTTGAAGAAAATAGAGCCAATGAACAAAACATCCAAAAGCTCTAAATACCTATTAGTTATTTTCTTTAGACCATTCAAAAGTCGGTATAATAAGTAATATTAAAAACAATATCATAGAATACAAATGATAATCATATTCATTTCCAATCAATTTGAAAATTAATGAGTATCCAATTGTATGCATGATTAGCCAAATAGTAATACCTATTAGTTCGATTACTTTTGCAATTTTTGACATAAAAACACCTCCATTTCATTTAAGGAAAGGTATTTTCTGCGATTTATTCTCTTCTCTCTACAGATCAGATGACATTTTCTGATATCAATACTCTGTAGATCCAAGCTGAAGTAACTATCTGGAAATCACCAGTTTCAGTATTTATTTCGATACCATAAACGGCATTGTCCTTAAATTGCGGCTTATCTAAAAATAATGGATATAGTCCATGCTTATACCCATTTCTTACCAAAGCCTTGTAAATTATTCTGATGTCTTCAGAATATCCGTAAAATATGTGAGATTTATATGGTTTTCCATTAATGTCTTCTTCAATTGAATACATACTTCTTACAGTAGTCTTCATATTATCCCCCCCAATTCTCCTAATTGTTACGTTTATGATTGCTTTTATCTACTTTCACAATAAGGCATAATGGTAGTTGCTATTTCATAAATTAATTTCATCAACAATGTCCGGATTGAATATAAGTAAGGTATCAACATCCCATCCATAAAGTTGCCAATAGGCTTGTTGCTGGAAATCTTCACAATCATCTGTATATATCTTTACAAATAGAGCATCGTAGAATTGAGCAATCCTTTCGAAATCAACTCTTATATGTTTCCATTCGTCTTGATCACAATATGTATGTAAGAAATTTGTTAAGTCATCAAGGGTAATAACTTCCAATACCCTTGATCCTTTCTTTAACTTAAATTTGAATGACTTGCTTAATCTATCCAATCGAAACCTATTAGCCTCGCACCAATCGTGCCATCCATCTGGATCATCAATTGGAGAAGCCCAGAGGCAAGTACAAAGAGCTGGTTTCAAACCAATTCCTTCAATGCTTGCATTTTTTACATAATTGAATTTATCTCTGTCAAAGTGGTCATCGCCATAATGAATAAAGATAGTGCCATTTCTTGGTGCCGCTTCCTTGGAAGATTTTATAGCAACTGTATTATTTTTATTTTTCTCTTTCTCTTTTTCTTTGAAATATAAAAGCAAATAGTTGCCATCATATTTATCTCTCATAAGTTATTCTCCTTCATATTCATAAAATAAAAAATAGAGAGGGATTGACCTCTCTAATGCATATACATAACCGCTAATCATCATTTCCACAGTTCTCACGTACAATTCTGTACGCTTCTGCTTCTGATGCTGCCATTACATAATGCAAATCACCCTCTCGATCAGTAATAATGTACATAAACATAATCATTACCTTCCTTTCTACTATACATGCTGAAAAATATGCGAATATATGTTTGTAGAAAAGAAATAGAGAGCTCGAGAAAATCTCGAAACTCTCTTTCGTAAGGAGGAGTTCAACAGGCTATTCTCTGCTAACTCTCCTTCCAATCAGATATGCAACACTATTAACTACCAGCGCAATCACTGCTCCAATTGCACTACCAATTAACGTGTTTTTAACTACATTAGTATAAGTCATACAAATCTCCTTTCTAAACTTACCTACCTTACCATTAAGGCTAGTGAAAATTTTGCGAAAGGAGAAATATAAGATTAACTTTTCTTATATCTCATTGCGATACCATATTGCCCAACAGCAGAATACTTATCAAATTCTGTGTCAGACTTAATTTCTATAGACGTCTTAAAATCTAGAATTCCAGTTTCATACCAACCTTTATCAGAGTTCCAAATATAAGTAACCCCATCGGCAATAAGTTTATCACCATCTACATATGTTACATTAACGTGTTTATCATTGTTGGAATCATTGATGACTTTGAATTTAGTATTCCCACGGTTATCTATAATCATTGCTAGATTGGTTGTGTAGTCTCCGGTCTGAAGAATAACTGAAGTTGCAGTATTCTCCTGAATCCATTTCCCATCTGCTCCAACTTTATAACCATCTGGAGTTGTTGTGTTTGTAGCCATTGCACCAGAACTTGTCAGATAATAGTCTCCCTGCCAGCAATCGTGAGCCATGTAGCCGTCCTGATTGAAGTAATACCAGACGCCATTAATCTCTTTCCAAGCTGTTTTCGGATAAGATCCATCTGGGTTTTTCCACCACCAACCAGTTGAATCTTGTACCCATTCACCAGATGTTTGATTAACTGGCAATGCGTTTGCAGCGTTAGCAGGAATAATAGACCAAATACTTACTGCTGCAACAACCATCATTGTGACTAACTTTTTCATACTTGCTCCTTTCGCTTATGTAAGCTTTTACTAAATTATTAATATTTTACCATATATCCAATACGATTCATTATTTCTTTATTTCCTTCTTTATAAAATTTATTGGTTTAGTTGAGTCAAGCTCACCAGGATGATCCAAACATTCAAAACATGGACTGTTTACATCGAACTCACTATTTTTAAAATGTTTACAGTTCTTACACCATAAATCAAAACGCACTTCTTTTATTCCGATAGAATATCTCCTTAAAAGAAAAGAGGCTTAGAATATTTCATCTAAACCTCTTTTAAAATCACTTTAATAAATTCATTTCACTTAAAGCTTCAAATTTTGTCTGACCATTGCTCATGCGATCTCTCAATTCTAAGTTTTCTCTATAATTCAATTCGTGCTTCAAACGAACTCGACCTTGGACATCATTGCAATATACTGTCAAACGTGATCTTCTATCATCTGCAATCTTTGCAATTCTATCGCCAGTTCTTCTGACTTCAGCAATAGCTCCAATTGTAGTGGTAACGATAACCATCGTTTGAGTAGGATGCTCTTTAATCCAATGACAAGCATTTTTAACTTTACATTTAGCATTATAAATTTTCCATTCAACTTTCTCCTTGAATAATCTCTCATCAATGTCAATAATCTTACTCATTTTAAATCCTCCTTAATAAAATAAAGTTATTAATACTTCATTAAAGAGATTGATTTTTTCACGGACAAAAAGAAAAGAGTCTCAGAATTTTTCATTCTCCTATAATTAACTCGGAATAAAAAAAATAAAAGCCTTGGTATATTTCAACCAAGACTTTCATCTTACTTAGTAATATTGTAGCCTCTTCTCTCATACATTCTAACAAGCTTCATCATATGCTTTTTATTGAATTCCTCTGCTTGTTCATCGCTTCTTAAACCTAAAGCGTGTAAAGCATTATGAATATCAATTAAATCTGCATGATAATGCGTTGCTACTTTTAATACAAGTTTTTCTAATGACATAAATATCACCTTCCTTTCATTATATGAGTTGTTTTATCTGCGATTAAATAATTAACTCAGAATAAGGAAGAGACTCAATCCACTTGCAGAAATCTCGCCATTCATCAAGCTTATGATCTTTACGAGATTTATAGATATTGGCAAGCACTTCATAATTCATCATCACATTTCTGGTCTGATTATAAGATGATGGAAGTAACTGGATCATCTGCCACCAGTATTTTTTGTCTTTAGTTTCCAAATATTTTGTACGATATATGTTTAGAGCAGCGATGACACACTCCAAAGTTTCTAAAGTTATAGTGTCGCCCCAATCCAAGTCTTCAGAGCTAAGCAAATGCTCATGTGAAAAATCTTCTAATGTAAATTTTTTATCTGCAATCTTATGCATTGTGCTACAAGAGTTTGCAACTGTTCCGACCTTGTATGTATCGAATTCTTTCCACCAATATAACGGTGCTGTGATCCGTATATATACCGGAATCATCCGCATGAACTTTCTATGATCGGTACCGGCATTAGCTAAGCGTTGCATGAGAGAGTGGTCGTTGTCTCCAAGATTGAACCCAATAATATCGTATCCAGCAGTTTCATATTTGCTATCGCTCCTATCATGACTGTTCATAGGATTTCTTAAACTTTGTATGATGAAACTCATTTGTTCTGGTGAAGCTAATACTAAATTTTCTAATTTTATACTCATATTATATGCCTCCATGTTTTCTTATTTCTTGCATCTCTAATTGTTGACGGATCGACACCTAACTCTTTGGCCAATCTATAGTTACTTTTATTACTTTGACGAATATAACGAACCAATTCATCGTCAAGTTTGCTGCTATGATGATCCACACCAATTACTGGTCGTTCTAATCCAGTTTTATAAGCGTGAATCACATTCTCAGATCTAGTACACCATTCCAGATTTTCAGCACGATTGTCTGTTTTAATTCCGTTAATATGATTGATGTCATGTTTATTATATGGATTAGGAACAAAGCACTCTGCAATTATTCTATGATAAGATTGACTTCGTCCGTTTATTAATCCGTGTAGGTATCCGCTTCTATCTATAGATGGTGTCATTTTTACTCCATCAAGATTAAATATATCCCCATTTGAAAATACTAAATAATTATCTTCATAAATTATTCCATCTTCAGGTTTATGTCCGAAGTTTTGAACAGCAGCTCTTAATCTATCATCTTTATACTGTTCGACAGCAATTATTGCATCATCTTTATTGTCGTATGTACCTAAAGAAATGAATCTACAATGATCTGAAACATAAGCTTCATATCGTCCGTTCTTTGTCTTTCGATAACATTTTCCTCTTTCTCTCATGAAACCTCCATCTGTTCTGGACTCGCCAGAACGACATGTTCTAATTTAATCATTCTTCCATCCTCTCAAATTTCAGTATTAAGATCCACGTTCTCAATCACAGCACGAGTCTCAAGAATATAAAGATACTGACCCATTACACTTGCCTGTTTTCTTAGAAGGTCAATGGGACAAGTTGGTGTGAAATCCAATTTTCCAGCATCATACTTCACAAGCATTACATGCAATTTATCATACTTATCCTTAAGTTCATTGTATTCCTTTACCATTCTAAGCTTATAATCTTCCATTCTTTCCTTTCTCATCTTACCTCGTTTAGCTTCTTCAAATTCATCAATAATACTTTCTACTAAATCTTTGAAACTAATATTTAACGCAAGTAAATATGATTTATTTAAGCGATACATCCACTATTCACTCCGAAGCTAATGCTATATTTAAGGCATTGCTCTCCCTCATAAACGTCATCGACATATAGTTGTTCCGTGTTTCCGTCAATATATTCAATCGTTAGCAGCATTCTTCCTCACCTCTCATATCTGCACCGCAATTCGGGCAGAAACGATAATCCTTTATGAAATCAATAAACTTGTGAGTATAATCCCACGGCACAAAGAATCCGCATTTATCGCAGTGATAGCCGTCTATGCCATACTCATCCTCGCCGTATGTCCACTTTCCCCTCATCCTCTGGGGCTGTGCGGATGGCAGATTTCTCAAATCTTTTCGTAATAACAAAATCTCTGTCGTCTGCTCCATTGGTATAGAGTCAAATCTCTTGTCAAGCGCATCAATCGCCGCCTGTCTGCTAATAGTGTCATCTGAGCTGTTCGGAATTTCCGAACAGTTGGTCGCGGGCTGTACGGACGGCAACTTTTTTAAGTCTATTCCAACCGCCGTAAGAGCTGTGTTAAAACCGTTCGACCATTCCCACCTTCCGAAACTTGAAATTTCTGCATCATCCATAAATTGCTTGAATTTCTGATGCGCTTCAAAATGCGATGGATTTGTATCTACGATCGCATTGCGTTCTATATCAATCGCCGCCTGTCGGCTGATTAAATCATCCATCTTGTCCTCCTCTCATATCCGCTCCGCAGTTCGGGCAGAAATTCGTATAATTAGCACAATGTCCGCACACTGAGCATTTCGGATAATAATAGACTAGGGTGGATGCTATCCCATTTGTTTTATTATGGTCCTGTGGTATCCACTTCCCTTTTTTCCGTTCTGGCTGTGCGGATGGCGCAATATCTCTCACGAGATGGACATATGTATTTTTATCCTTCTCTGTGTCGAATTTAATCCATCCTTCATTCACACATTCCATAAGCCATTTTCTGCTGATTGTATCCTCGCAAGGCTCTTGCTCTAGTGCTTTATCCGCTAGTTCTATAATCTCGCTAAAATCCTTTTCAAATTCCTCTGCATCAGATTTTCCGAGATTTTCATAGTTTACTTTCAAAAAATAATTCGTAAAAAACGGTAATACAATTTCCTTGAAATCTTTAATTCGTTCTCTCGTCATTCCTTATCCTCACTTTCCTGTGGCTCAATACCTCTACCGACAAACTCAACATCCCATGCCTTAAATATCCGAACTATACCGCCATTACCATCTGGGCTTTTCTCGAATATAGCCTTATCAGCAAGTTCACCCTCTGCATACACATGAACATCTTGTGGCATTTGCTTTAACTGTTCTATTAATTCTGCTACTGTCATTCCTTACACTTTTCTCCATTTACACCACGACAACATCCAAAGATTGCTATTCCACAATATTCCATTCCCGAATAGCATTTATCGTATTTATTTTGTGAAAGTCTTATAAATATAATAAATAAAACTCCATCTTCATTTTCTCCATCCATACACTTTCTTGGCATATAAAGAGTATAGTGAATCTTCATACTCTTCTCTGTTCTTATTAAATTTAGCAACTTCTTCCTTGAATGCTGCATATTTCTCGCAGCTACTATGGCAAAGAATTCTTCTTTCATTACATCCTTTGCAGTCACAAGTCATGTTTATATCCTCCAAGTATATTACATCAGCTTCTTTTAATAAATTCGCTTTCTCTTCATCAGTCATAAATTATTCCTCCTTATTCGTTTAGTTGCAGCACGGGTAGCCGGATTCGAACCGGCGAATCTTGGAATCAAAATCCAATGCCTTACCGCTTGGCGATACCCGTAAAAAAGAAAGAGCCCTTGTTAGGACTCCTCCTTTACTTCATAACTAACTTTTACTACTTTTTCACCATCAATTCCGTAAAGTTTACATCATAATTGTGAAGAACAAGTCCAAGTTCTTCAAAAACTATTTCGTACATTTCACTTTGGAGAATCCGGCCATTCTTTTCAAATTTTTCATTGATTCTCATATTAATACGGTCAATAGCTTTTGCAAGAAATTTTGCATTTTCTTTACTCGCTTCTTCCCAATTAATGTCTTTGGCATCTATAATATCCATGTCATCACCTCCTCTCATTAAAGAGATTGATTTTTTCACGGACAAAAAGAAAAGAGTCTCAGAATTATTTATTCCAAGACTCTTTTAGATATGATCATATAACTTCTTCATTATGATAGTTGAAAATTTTGTGAGCTAATAGCAACCAGCCTTTCTTTCCAATACCATAAATATAATTTCTAACTGGCTGATGGAATGTTTCAGAAGAATCATACTTTCTGACCCAACAATGATTAATCCACCAGGCAAGATCTGTATAGTTAGTAATTTGGTCTGAGCATTGAATAATATTCAACACTTTAGTAGAGAAACGATCTTTGTCAAGAACCTGTTCCATTTCATCCATCATTTGTTCTTTTGAGCATGGCTTGTGAAGATTCTCAACAAGAATCCTTTCTGGACTTCTAT